>JGI24695J34938_10002277_pt1 | contig 14816 bp, 15 predicted proteins | sample TergutCo191P3_FD_34938 | JGI IMG/M metagenome (IMG submission 34938) | reverse complement strand
GAGAGCGGCAATCCAGTGCAGATGCCCCGGCAGAAAACCGCACTTGACGCCGACAAGAACCGCGGCGTACGCGCCGGCGATAAACTGGCCCGCTGCTCCTATGTTAAAAAGCCCGGTCTTACTGGCAAAACCGACAGAAAGGCCGGTCATGATAATCGGGGTGGCAAAGTAAAAAACCTGGCCGATATTCCTTAAACTGGAAAGACCGCCTGACAGTATCGCCCAAAAACCCTTTAAAGACTGCGGCGCGTTACTGAGTAAAAGGATGATATAACCGGCAAGAAGGCCGACAAGAACCGCGACGACAGAAGAAAGCGCGTTAACCATTGGGGCTGTAAGTTTAAATTTCAGCGTCAGCTTCATGCGATCTCCTGTTTTACCGCGCCTGCCATATAAAGGCCGAGGTCCTTGAAAGTAACGTCCTTTGGCTTTACGTCGGCGACTATCCTTCCTTCAAAAATAACGAGAATTCTGTCGCTGACATCCATTACTTCGTCCAGTTCAAGGGAAACAAGCAGCACTCCCCTGCCTTTGTCGCGTTCGGCGACAAGCTGCTTGTGGATATATTCGCAAGCCCCGACATCCAGCCCTCTTGTCGGCTGAACCGCAATCAGAAGATTGGAGTTTCTGGAAATTTCTCTGGCGATTATCGCCTTCTGCTGGTTGCCGCCCGACATGCTGCGTGTAATCGTATTCGCTCCCTGTCCCGAGCGGATGTCAAAACTGCTGATCAGCGAATTCGCGAAATTGAAAATCTCGACGAATTTTAAAAATCCCCTGTTTTGAAAACGGGAGGTGTAGTAATTCTGAAGCACAAGGTTAAAGGCAAGATTGTAGTCCAGCACAAGCCCGTGTTTGTGCCTGTCTTCGGGAATATGCGCCATGCCCCTTGAGCGTATATCGTTACGTGTAATTTCATTCCCGTCAAGAAAGACGCGCCCGCCGTCCGGTTCCAGCATTCCGGCAAGAGCGAGGGTCAGTTCCTGCTGGCCGTTTCCGTCAATTCCCGCGATACAGACAATCTCGCCCGCGCGGACTTCAAAACTGGCGTTGTCAACAAGCGCCTTTCCGTGGGTTTTACTTTTAACTGTAAGGTTTTCAACTTTAAGTATGACGCCTTCCGGCTGTTTTTCCGACTTTTCAACAGAAAGATTTACCTTTCTGCCGACCATCATTTCAGACAACTCTTCCTTGGAGACGGATGCCACGTCTACAGTGCCAATTCCCTTGCCTTTGCGAAGAACCGTGCAGCGATCCGCAGCCGATTTTATTTCGTCCAGCTTGTGGGTGATAAAAAGGATCGATTTGCCTTCCGCCACAAGATTTTTCATTATATGCATTAACTCTTCGATTTCCTGCGGAGTCAAAACGGCCGTAGGCTCGTCGAAGATTAAAATTTCATTTTCACGGTAGAGCATTTTAAGGATTTCGACCCGCTGCTGCATTCCGACTGTTATATCGGAAATATAGGCATCCGGATTAATTTCCAGTTTGTATTGTTTGGATAATTCAATCACTTTGCTGCGGGCATCATCAAGTTTCAGCATGCCGTATTTAACGGTCTCCGCCCCCAGAATAATATTTTCCAGAACTGTAAAATTATGAACAAGCTTAAAGTGCTGATGAACCATTCCGATTCCCAGCTTTCCGGCGTCATTGGGCCCGTGTATGCGAACCTCTTCTCCGTTCTTTCTGATTACGCCCTTTTCGGCCTGATACAGGCCGAAAAGGATGCTCATCAGCGTCGATTTGCCGGCTCCATTTTCACCTAACAGGGCGTGGATTTCGCCTTTTTTTAACTGCAGAGTAACGCCGTCATTGGCGATAATGCCAGGAAATACTTTCGTAATCCCGGCCATTTCAATTAAGTAATCCATGCCCCCATCCGTATATCGCCGCGTAAAATTATCTGACTTCAGTTACCCTTGTGATATTAACGGGAACTACCCGCGGACTTCCGTCGTTATCAAGCGTTTCCATCCTGGGAATTTCGCCTTTGGCCAGTCTCTGGAAAATCGCGTCATAATCCGCTTTGCTGAAAGTCTGGAATTTTGAGGTCGCCATCGGAAGGCCTACGCCGTTATTGGCGGCGTCAAAAACGAGGGTCTGTCCGCCGGGGAACCTGTTGTTGTAAAAGGCGGTTACGCAGTCATAAACGGAAGACTGAAGCCCCTTCATTGACGAAGTGATAACTGTCGGGGACTCGCCTGACTGATCCACGTCAACGCCGATAACTTTTTTCCCGGCCTGTTCAGCCGCCGCCATGACGGAGTTGCCGACAGCGCCGCCGCACGCGAATATAACTTCAACGCCGGAGTTAAACCAAGAAGCGGCCAGTGTCTGGGCTTCGGGGGTAGCGGCGAAACCGCCGGTGTAATGGTAGTTCATTGTGATTGCGCCTCTTGCGAGTCCCAGTTCCCTGGCGGCGAATTCCGCGCCCTGGACAAAGCCGTAGCCGAAGCGTACAACAGCGGGAACCGCCATTCCGCCTACAAATCCAAGACTCCTGTTGCCGTCTTTGACTGCCGCGTATCCGGCGAGGAATCCGGCCTGATCTTCAGCATAGAGAACGCCAACGACGTTATTCGCCGTTCTGAAGGTTGAGTAATCCGCGCTGTGCGGAACGCCGTCAACAAGAACGAAACGCACATTAGGATAACGATCCTGGGCTATATAAATGGGCACTTCAAACAGAAAGCCGGGAGTAACTACTACTTTCGCGCCGCCCCTGACCGCCAAGTCGATTGCCGTAAGATAGGCGTCATCGCTCTGTTCAGAAGGCTGGTAGTATTTATGGGAAATGCCTTTCTCTTTTGCGTATTGCACAAGCCCTTCCCAGGATCCCTGATTGAAAGACTTATCATCAATTGTGCCAAGATCGGTTACAAGCGCAAGATCATAGGTTTCCGCCTGCGCTGCCGATTGCTGCTGCCCTCCTGAGCGGCTGCAAGCCGTCATTATCACCATTACAGCCAGCAAAATAAAAATAATTTTTTTCATGTTTTCTTCTCCCTTGGATTAAATTAAGATAAATTAAGGTTACAGGCTTAGCAACGGGTCTGTCAAGGAGGAATTTACATACGAAAAGGCAGAACAGAATGTGTCAGGCAAAATTTTTTAAAATTTGTATATAAAAGTATACAGTAAGCACTGCCAATTAATAGCGCAGCCTGTAAGACTACGCTATTAATTCAAAAAAAATACTACTTAACTGTGTTTGATACAGCAACGCTTGGGAAAATATCAATGTCATCTATAACCGGGGTAATGGTAAAATAAAAATCAGATAAGTCGGAAATATCAGATGCTCTACAAGACCATTTATATGGATCGCTACTACTTTCAGGAGATCCGTCTATCAGTGAATAAAAATAAGCATTTGTAGGCGTGCTTGTAGATTCTTTTTTCAATATACCATTGCTGTCTTTATGATAAAGAACAACATCATATTTATTAATATTGTATCCATCTACTGATATGCCTTTCCATGAAGCAATGGCATAATAATTACTACTGGTTCTTGACGCAGTAACATCGGTTACCGCAGGACTTGCCTCTACTTCAAAACTGTCCGCCCATTTAATATCGCTGTAGGTAGTCGAAACAGTAGAATCATTTAAATTGGTGCGAATGCCAAAACTGTAAGTACCTGCCGCAAGCGGTCTAAAATTGGCTGAGCTCACTTTTACAGACCATTTGTCAGGATCATCATTTGGAAGCGCAAGCCCTCCTGTAGTTTCGTACTGCAGCGTATTTTGCGCGTATACTGATGTCATTTGCGTATAAGTTTTTTTGCCTTCCTGCATATACCACACCTCATACTTAACATCGCCTCCTATGGCGTTCCATGACACAATAAAAAATTTGTTATCCGTTGTCTTGACGGCAGTTACAGATGAAACCTGCGGCGATTTATTGTTATTTAAAATTACATCAGTCGCGCTTGGTTCGCCGCAGCTGACAAATATAATTCCGAATGTAAGCAAAACCGCGGTCACTCCCATACAGACCTTTATCCTGTTCATCATACAAAACCCCTTAATAATCTTTTTACGGAACATACATTCCATAGTTTAAAATAATATAATAATTCATGTCATTTGTCACGAGTAATTATCGCGCGGTTTAATCGGCCGGTATTAAATCCCGCGGGTTTCCGGCAGCGTTATGGAAAGGAAGAACAGCATTTAACAAAGGGCCAATCCGCGCGAAGAGCCTGCGCGGCTTTTTGCGCTTGTTCCATTCCGCTGAAAAAACCGAAGCATGTGGAACCCGCTCCAGAAAGACCGGCGAAAACAGCGCCGTTTTCCAGTAACCGGGAAATAATATTTTCGTAAACGGATTTTTCCGGGTCTTTAAAAACCGGCAAAAAATCGTTCCTGGATATGCCGGACTGCGGCGTTTGAATAAAAAGCGGACCGGATGAACACAGCGAACCGGTATTTTCAGACACATCTATGGTCTGCGGTGACCGATTCCCGGTGATAGTTTTACCGGCCCTGTGTTCATCCAAAAGGCGGAAGGCAGCGGCGGTTGGGCTGGGAAAGCCGGGGTTTACAAGCACGAGCGGGAATTTGGTGTCAGGCACCGGAAAAAGGCTCCCGGCTTCCAGAGGTTTAATACATTCGCCTCGGCCTGTCACCAGAGCGGCTGTTGTCCGGTAAATAAAAAAAGGCACGTCGCTCCCAAGCGAAGCCGCCGTCTGTAAAAGATCGCCGCGGCTTAACAGGCCGCCGGATAATTCATTCAGAGAAAGAAGCGCCGCTGCCGCGTCCGAAGAACCGCCGCCAAGGCCGCCGCCGGGGGGAATGCGTTTTTCAACTTTAACTTTAAAAAACCGGTCATAACCGGTTTTTTCCCTGAAGAGGGACATAGCTCGGAAAATCAAATTGTTTTCGGCGGGAATAGAGCGGAAAATATCATTGTAAACCGCGGAACCGGCCTGATCATCATCCCATTCCATCAGTATTTCGTTCTTACTTCCGTTTGAAACCGGAGAAAAGCGCAAAGTATCGCCGAAATCCACCGAAAAAAAAATACTTTCTAGATTATGAAAGCCGTCAGATCGTAAATCTTTAACAGCAAGATGAAGATTGACTTTGGCCGGGGCGAAAATCGTTATATCCTGTATAATAGCTGACATTAAAAAGTACTTTATCACAAATTAATAAAAATACCAGTTGACAATTTCATATTTCCTCCCTTATGTTTCAAGAGGGAGGCTTTTTGCCTTTCCACTCAGTTTAGATTCAAGGAAAAGACCAATTTCAAGGGAGAGCATTATGGTTCTGAACGGAGCTATGAATCAGGAAGAACCGGCGCTCGCTGCTTATGCCGCGCAGACGCCGGTTGACGGGTTTGAAACCAAAGCTTACGGATCGGATGGCAGCTTATTGCCTGTTTTCATCTTTGGTGATGATGATGACCAGGATGAAGATGATGATTTTGAAGACGAAGACGACGACTACGAAGACGACGATGACAGTTTGGATGATGACGAAGAAGAAGACGAGGACGACGACTACGAAGACGACGACTACGAAGAAGAAGAGGAAGAAGAAGACGATTACGAAGAAGACGAAGACGACGTAGACTACGACGATTTCGATGAATCATAGTAATTAATTTTCATCCGCACCCTTCGGGTGCTTGATTGGCGTCCGCGACGCGCTGTTCAAGCTAAAGCTTTCACGCATTGTAACAAGTTATTAATTTTTCAGCGCGTCGGCGCGTGTTAATGTGTTTCATCCGCACCCTTCGGGTGCTTGATTGGCGTCCGCGGCGCGCACGAACGGCTAAAGCCGTTCTACATTAGTCAGCTTGATAATTTTTCTGTGCGCCGGCGCGTGTTAATGTTTTTCATCCGCACCCTTCGGGTGCTTAATTGGCGCCCAAATTTTTTCGAGTTCATAAAAATCGCGCGTTCGTTTATTCATTAAATGAATTATTGTTGAGCCAAGATCGAGCAGACGCCATTCGTCGTCAGCGTTTTTGCGCGAGCTGCTGAGGATTTCAATATCATTCCCGCGGCAGAAATCCCTGATGTGGCGCTCAAGGCCGTCCATATGGGTTTTGCTTGAGACCGTAGCTATGACAAAAAAGTCGGTCCAGTTATTAATGCCGCGAAGGTCAAGCACGCGGACATCTTCGCCTTTATGCTCGCGCAAAAGCGCGTGAATGGAACCGCTGACAGCCGCGCGGGAATCAGTTTCCAACAACGTATCTTCCATTGAAGTTCCTTCCAATAATCAGCGTAAAATCCGCTTTATACTCAAAACTCTGCGGAGAAAAATTTCCCGTAACAAAACTCTGCATATCGTCCAGCTCGGCCTGCTCCTGCAAAGAAAGCTCGCGGCGGATGTTAGTGCAGCGGATAACACCCGCAAAATCGTTTAACATGCCGTCATCCCCCGAACGGTGAATGATAAGCGTACTGTCGTAATTATTGCGATCCGCGTTTCCTATCGAAATAACGTCAAACCCGAAACTTCGTAGCATTTCCGCGGTTCTTCCGGCAAGCCCCGTAATCGCGGTGCCGTTTAACACCTCCACTGTCGGAGTCCGCTCGTTCATTGAGCCTTCAACCTCGCGGGTAAGAGTGCCCAAAGTCTGGCGGACAATTTCCTTTACTAGACTTCCGTCCCAGTGCGGAATGATCAATGTCTGACCCGACACTTCCCGCAGGTTGCCGCCGACTGACTGAATGTTGAAGCGGCTGGTATCAATATGAGAGAGCTCGTCAAAGAGCCGCATCATTGTGCGCTGATTCATGCCGGTCTTAAAGAAAGAATAGTATATCCTGGCCGCGTCTTTATTTTGCAGAATATCGTTCACTCTCAGCCAGCGGTCAAGAAGACCCTGAAAAAAACGCTGTCTGCGGAAGACTCCCATTTCCAGTTCTTCATCGCCAAGGCTGTATGTTATGTAGACTCCGGCTTTATCGCCGTCAAGAACCGTAATTCCGGAAGGAAACATTATAAGCTCATTCTCATCCCTGTACGACACGGGCGAAGGAATGAAAAGCTCCACCCCTTCCAGAAGATCCACAAGGGAAATCAGTTTTTCTTTGGTAATAACAATCGAAAAATTGATTTCAATACCCAAAAGTTTTTCCACTTCAACTTCATAAGAGCTAATTCTGGAATGATCGTACACTCTGTCAATGCGATCTACGCGGTTTATTTTTGTAAGCAATAGCCCCAGTTCTCCGGGTATGTCAAAAACGGCGGCGCGCCTTGTAGGAGGATAGTACATAAGAGCGTATGTGCTAAGGGGCATTTTTTCATCTTCGATAATAAAAAGAATGTTAATTACGCGGTTGCCGGAAAGGGCCTCATCCACAGGATTGGAACGCAGAGTAAATACCCCAATGAGGATTCCGGCGGAAAGAATAACAATAATAAAGGCAAGCAATAATCCGGAAGCGTCTTTTGTCAGCAATCTCAATTGCCTTTTTCCTTCATAATTTCCAGCAGCCGCATGGTATCCGCGGACAAATTAAGGTCTCTGGATTTCAGTTTATTGACGGTCTTCTTTAAAACGGCGTAAAGGATGGTATCCAGATCTTCCTCGCAGCAAATTTTCCTTAAAGATGAATCGATATTCCTGGATATTTCGGTTTTATCGGCAATATAGATCACCTTTGCCAGAGGACCCATATTTTCCCTTCCGGATGTATGAGCCGCGACCGCTTCCAGCACATCCTTGTTATGAATATTAAAATGTTCCTTAAGCAATACCGCAGCGACTCTGCCGTGAAGCAGATTTGGCTTGTCTTTTTCCAGATCGGAAATTCCCTTCCCGTCAGATTTCGCAAGTTTTATCTGCGTTTTATTGTCCAGTTGTTTAGCCAAATCGTGCGCTATTCCGGCAAGGTATCCGGCCTGTGGATTAAGCCCAAAACGAAGGCACAAATCATACGCCTGGATTGCGGTATTTCTGGAATGAATAAACCGCTCCGCGCCAAGGGTTTCCCTTGCCGCAGCTTCCACGCGTTGAATAACAGCCAGCGTGCTGTCTTCATCCCAATCGAAAGGTTTATGAGCCGTATTCTCACCGGAGAGCTGCCGGGTCAGCGAATAATCATCCGCGCCGGAAGACATGCCGTAAAGTTTTTTGTCTTCGATAATCGTCCTGACAGCGGCCGGAACAAGGGATCTCCAGTCTTTTCCTTCTTTTATTTTTATCCTGATCGCGTGTGAGGAAATGTTCATAATTTCATTGTCAATAAAAGAATGAGGAAAGGGATAATCAACATGCCTTGAATTGTTTCTGTGGGCAATGATAATATCCGCCAGTTCCAGAATCCGGTCACTGTTACGCCATCTTGGAAAATCCATGGCAAGGTCATCGCCTATCAGCAGACCCGGTTTTCCGTCAGGCTGGTAACGTTCGATAATATACTCCAGCGTATCTACGGTGTAGGAAACGCCTTCCCGTTTTATTTCGCAGTCATCAACAGTCATCCTGGCGTCGCCTGAGACAGCCGCCAAAAGCATCATGATTCTGTCATTCGCGGTGCTTCCAATGCCCTGCGAAGACAATTTAAACGGAGATCGATAAGCGGGAATAACCACCACTCTGTCATAATTCAGGGACGTAAGCGCGGTATCAGCCAAAAAAAGATGACCCAGATGAACCGGATTAAAACTGCCGCCCAATATAGCCAGCTTCACTCTTCTTCTCCTTCAAAATCATATTTTGATAAATCATCTATATCTTCTATACCACACCCCGGCGGTGTTTCCCGCAGCGTTGTTTCCAGCGGCGGTGTTCCCTCTGAATTTTCAGTAAAACCAAGGAACTTCACAGCCAGTTCTTTTATGCCATCGCCATTATAAACTGAAATGCCAGAAATATCTTCCCCCGGATATTTAGCCGCCAGTTCATCCAGCCTTTCCGCTGTTCCTTCCAGATCGGTTTTTGTCCCTACAAGCAGCCTTTTTTTAAGAGAGAGTTCCTCCGAGAAAGATTTAAGTTCATTCAACAGAATGTCAAAAGCGTCAAGATAATTATCTTCGGAAAGATCGACAAGAAAAGCCAATGCCTGCGTCCTGGAAACATGTTTTAAAAAACGGATGCCAAGTCCCGCTCCCTGAGACGCTCCCTTTATCAGGCCGGGAATGTCGGCGATGATTACATCTTTGTCATCAACAGTCAGAACTCCCAAATTGGGGATTTTCGTAGTGAAAGGATAGGGCGCTATTTTCGGCCTGGCGTTCGTAAAGCGGTCAAGGAGGCTGGATTTTCCCGCGTTGGGAAAGCCCACAAGGCCGATATCGGCCATTATTTGCAATTCAACTTTTAACTTGACAGTCTGACCCGGCTTTCCGGGATGCGCCTTGCGCGGCGCCTGGTTTACGGACGATTTAAAACGGATATTCCCCCAGCCTCCGTTTCCGCCTTTTAAAAAAATAAAATCATCCTGCTGCCGTGAAAAATCCCGTATCAGTTTTTGCGACTGCCCGTCGCGGATAAGCGACCCCGGCGGCAGGGGAATGATAACATCGGCACCGTTATGCCCGTAACGCCCCCAGCTCTCTCCGTCGTGCCCGTTTTCCGCTTTATATTTATTTTTATACCTTAAATGTGAAAGGGTGCGCAGATTGCGCCGGACGGTAAAAACAACCGCTCCTCCCCTGCCGCCGTCTCCGCCGGACGGCCCCCCCTTTGGAATATATTTTTCCCGGCGGAAAGCGATGCAGCCATTTCCGCCTGCGCCGGAAGACACTTCAATTATTGCTTCATCCGCGAATTTTTCCATATACGATTATACCGAAAACAGAAATAAACAGCGTTTTATAACCATTACAGGCGGGGAAAGAAACTGCTTTTAACTTTCGCTTACGACAGACGCCAATTTGCGGCCTTTTCGCTGGTGGAAATTAATTTTTCCGTCAGCAAGAGCGAAAAGGGTATAATCGCCGCCGCAGCCGACATTTGTTCCAGGATGAATCTTGGTTCCCCGCTGACGGGCAATAATGGTTCCCGCTTTTACAAAGGTGCCATCTGACGCTTTTATTCCCAGATACTGGGGATTCGAATCTCTTCCGTTCTTTGCGCCGCTTCCGCCGCGTTTTCGTGCCATATTAATCCTCCTGGAGCCAAAAAAAATCTCTGGCTGTTATTGGTTCCGTCAGGAATTCATATTCCTGACTGTCAATTTACAATTCCGGGGGAATTCCTGGGCTACTGATGAAAGCCCATTAATCAGAAATTCTCCCGCGGCAAAAAGGAAATTCCTTCCTTCCGCGCTATAATCGGCTTCCAGCCATACCTGGCCGGGAGCGGGGGCTCCGCCCCGTACTGTAATCCCATTCCGGCCGGAAAGGGTATTAATCGCAGTTCTCATCAAAACAGACACAGCGGCGCAGACAATATCATTTCCCGCTCTGCCGGCCCCGGCATGACCCGCGGCCTTACAAGCCCTTAAAATATTGTCCTTATCCAGGACTGCTTCAATTTCGATCACCTGTTCCAAAAGCCCCAGGCGCCGCGGCGCTTAAGCCGAGACATCCTGAATTTTTATGATTGAGTACTGCTGCCGGTGTCCCTGTTTACGGCGGTAATCTTTCTTTGGTTTATACTTAAAAACGACAATTTTATCGTCTTTTTCATGGGATTCCAGCGTTGCGGTCACTTTTGCTCCCTCAATATAGGGGCTGCCAACTCTTATCGTTTCGCCTGATACAAGAAGAACCGTATCTATACTGAAATTGGTTCCAGGTTCGGCATCGATTTTGTCTACTTTAAGAAGGGCGCCTTTTTCGGCTTTATACTGTTTACCCTTAAATTCTACAAGCGCATACATGATTATCTCCAAATAACATCAATGTATATAATCTATAATCAAAAAATAATAAAAAGTCAAGTGAGCAGACGGCTAAGGCTGGCCAGTTCCGGTATTTGGGTATAGACAGGCTTGTTTTTACCGGCGGTGGCTGTATCTATGTCAATAAGGGTGATATAAAGCTCATTCAGTAAACCGGAAAAAACCTTCAGGTTTGATGAAAAGTTGCTGGCTGCCATATCCCGAAGAATTTTATCCGAATTGTTTAGACCGTTGTTGAGTTTATTTTTCAAAGTCGGCGCTATTCCGCTTCTGGCGGCTTCCACAAAATGAGCGCAGGCGGCTATTTGACGGTACAGTTCATCAAAATGAAAACCCTGGTAATGAAATGGCTCCATTTTCTCTGTAATGATTTCTATTAAATCCCATGTATTTTTATCAATCTGAAGCTGCAATAACAGAGGGCGTAAAAAACGGTTAGAAATATTGGCCCGGTAATGCTCGCCAATCTGTTCTACAAGCCTGACAACATGGGCATCTTTTATCCGCTCCATAGTTTCCTTCCGGTTCAATATAACATTCCGAAAACAGATTGACAAGTACGTAAAGTCCAAAATAATATTAATAATGCGCTTTTTCACCGGCTGCGTTTGTTTTTTTGCGGTTATTTTTTATTCATGCGGCGGAAGTAAAACAATTCAAATATGGACAGACTGCCCGGAAATCGCGTTTTACGGCGAATATTTCAATTCAACGCAGAATCAGTACAAAGCCGCGGTCAGATACTATGAATATCCGGCTGAGGAAATGGAAAACGCGGAACAAAGCCCGGACATTATTGCCGGGAGATGGATAAAAAACGTTTCCATCGCGTCTAATTTTAAATCGCTTGATGATCTTTTCGGAGCGAAAAAATTATCAAGAAATGTATTTTATCCCCGTCTGCTGGCAGTCGGCAGAATAGACCGCTACCAGTACCTTCTGCCCGTGTCGTTCAATATTCCGGCTTTGATTTTTTTAAGCGGCAGGGAAAATGAATTCTCCAATCCTTTTACCGTCAATTTTGCGGAGATAAAAAATTTAAGCAAAAACTATAACACGGAATTAAAAGGCGCATATACGCGGATGGGTTTTTCACCGTTATGGAGCGATGATTTTCTTCTTGTAACCGCAATTCTTTTTGGCGCGTCATTCAGGGAAGATTCGCCTTTGGCCTGGGATTCGCATGCTTTGGATACCTCAATGAACTTTGTCTATAACTGGACTCACGAAATTAATACAAATAATCAAATGGAAGGCGACTTTACATTCAAGTATTTTTTTGAACCTCCGGAAAAATTAATACAGTCCGGGCGCATCCTTTTTTCTTACATGTCGTCGAATAACCTGTTTACATTAAAGGAAGATGTCAAGAACAATCTGGATTTCCGCTGGATTATGGAAGACAACAAAATTCCAATCACGGAAGGCACTGTGTATATGGGAATCCCGAAAAAAAGCAAGTCTCAAAAAGCGGCAATGGTCTTTATGCAATGGTTTTTCAGGGTAGAAAACCAGCGCCAGTTATTGGATTACTGCAAATCAAAAAGAATTAACGAATCTGTTTTCGGCATTTGCAACGGATTTTCAGCGTTAAGCCCTGTCACAGAACAGATATTCCCGCAGTTTTATCCCGTTCTTCTGGGGAGCATGCCGCCTTCGGAAAATCTTATCCCCCACAACAGCCTCCCTGTTAACTGGTCCGTAATAAAAGACAGAGTTGTCCTTCCCTACCTTCATGACAGAGCCCGCGCCGTAAATTCAGATGAGATTCCTCCGCTGGAGAAGCGCCTTAATGACTGGATTAGAATGAACAGATAAATACATATTCAGAATAATAAAAATGTACGTTTATTAATATTATCCGGGGGCCTGCCGGAGGCCAAACGCACCTTGGCGGAGCAAGGCACGTTGACCTCCGCCACCCCTCAAGTATTTTTTTGAACATACATTTTTTATTTTTATTAATATTGAATAGTATAAAATGCGGACAGTAACAAATTCAAAAATCCAATCATTAGGCTTGGACGGGGGAGATTTTTAAAAGAAATGGAATTTAAGCCGCTATGTTGAAGAGCATTCCCGTGGCGGGAGCGGCGGGAGTATACGGTGCGGCAGCCTGCGCAACTTTAATTTGTTTTTGGTACTGGTCAATCAAGGCGTTAATCCGTCTTTCGTCCTGTTCGCTGCCTATGTCCAAATTCAAGGCTTCCTGTTTCTTCATTTTAGATAACTGTTCAATCAGGGTATCGAGGATTTTAAGCCTGGTAATATTAACACCCTGGGTTCCTTCAGGAGCCGGAATGCCGGAAACATGTTTAAAATGGGAATAAATAACCATACCAGGAGCGACCGGAAGCGATGTTCTGCCGTTACCTGCCGCGCTGATAGCGTAGCCCACGCTTGGGAAAGCATGATACGGAACGTTTCCGACATTCATAATAAGAACTCCTATTTTTAATATCGGAAAAAGAATTTTTAAGTTTAGCGTGAGGAATTTAAACCACGAACAACACCAACGACACGAACCTGTTGGTTTGATTATTTTAATTATTAGTTCGGGTTTGTTCGGACCTGTTCGTGGTTAAAATTCTTTTGTTAACTGCAATATGTCAATTTTTTACCACGAACCACACCAACGACACGAACCCGTTGATTTGATTATTTTAATTATTGGTTCGGGCTTGTTCGGACCTGTTCGTGGTAAAAATTTTTTATAAATTTAATTGTTACACTGCACCATTAGGAATTCTTGCCTCTAAAGGCGCATGTTTTTTGCAGAGGGAATATTTCTCATTGCACCCCCTTTTAAAATTGTTAAAGGGGTTAAAGTTTTAAAAAGCCCGAATGGCACGGACGTAGCCGCTGCCGTACTTGCTGCGGTAGTACTGACTGCCATTGGCGAAATACTGAAACCACGCGTCATCGGTACTGTACTGCGATGAAGACCAGAAATAGCCTGACGTTATACCTAAATGGCTCTTTTGTTTGTATAGCTCGTTTAGTTCATCCCTGCTTGGTAAAAACCAGTCGTTATATCCGTTAAGTGTATACGCCCTGCAAAGCTGGGCAGCTTTTCCGGTTTCGCCTCTTTTATTCAGCTCGGATATAATAAATTCGGTATTCCGTTTACCCTCGCCTATTCCTGTTTTGGTTCCGGATAAATAAACTCCCTCTAATCCCCATTGTACATTTTCAAGATTAACCGGAGATACTTCCAAATATCTCCAGCCATTATTGAAACTTCCTTTATCGTAAAATACTATGCCTCCCGCAGGGCCTTTATCTCCGATTTTATATGTTTGTCCTGTTGAAGTTGTTGGTGCGGGAGTTGGCTGTACTGCCGGAGCAGGTGTTGGCTGCGCAACAGGAGCAGGAGCTGGTTGTGCCGCAGCGGGCGCGGGACGGGAGCCGAGGTAGGCTGTACCGTAAAATTGGTTGTATACGGCAGGGCGCTGCTGGTTGCCGCTGGCGCGGGTAACATCTGCGCCGGTACGGCGGAAAACTTCGGTTATTTCCAGACCGGGCGTTTTCAGATTATTTAATAAATGGCTTGTAAAAAGGCCGTTTCTGCCTGTTCCGTCCGCAGCGGTTGATCCTGCCGCTGTAGCATACACAATAATGCTGTCCGCTGGCTGATGTCCTACAACGGAAAGGCCGCGGCTGCCCGACCGCTTCCAGCTAAAGGGATTATCGCGGCATGCGTCAAGAACCACTACGTTAAATTCATTGCCCGCGTCGTTTAATTCATCGAGCATTTCCTGAACGGAAACTGTCCGGTTGCGCAGGAAATTTTCACTTGGGATATTCGCGTCTACCGGTATCAGAAAATTTTCCCCGTTGGATTGAACGCCGTGCCCCGCGTAAAATAAAAAGCCGTAAGAATTTTTGGACGCGCTAAGCTGTTTTTTCAGGTTCATTACCGCGTTAACCATCTGATCCTGAGTGCCGTTTAAAACCTTATTAACGGTAAAACCAAGCCCCTGCA
>JGI24695J34938_10002275_pt1 | contig 14829 bp, 9 predicted proteins | sample TergutCo191P3_FD_34938 | JGI IMG/M metagenome (IMG submission 34938) | reverse complement strand
TCGCTGTGATAAACATCTGCCAAATCGAAAATATGTTGCAACGCATCGTTTCCTATGGCATTCACAACCACATTTCTATGATTATTGGTTTTTCTGCTAATGTACTCAATCAGCGAGCAAAGGAAAAACAAATTGTTTGCGTTCTTATCTTCTCTGCCGTTCATAATGTTTATTTTATGTTGTTACTCTTGATAAATTGCAACGTGCTCAATGATTTTTCAGTACAAAAGCAAATTTGATGTGTTGGATATTTGAACTTTGCCAAGACCCAAAATTGTTCACGTGTAATCACCCCATCGATAAAATCTGAGATATAATTATAGACTTGGTCATTGGCCATTGCGCCAATAACAACATCAAAATCGTGCTGTTTTCCCGAGCGACAATTAACGATAAAATCAAGCCACTTCTCTGTCATTTCCTCAAAAACCAACGTGTTAAGATTTGCATCCGACGTATATTCATAAACAGACAAAACAGCGGTATCGTAACGGCTCGCCCAACGCACGGCTTGTTCCTCCAATTCGGTGCAATAAAAACCGTCGCCAAAATCCTTTGGGAATTTGCTTTTTAGTATTTTAGGCTCCTCAACTGCTGTGTAACCACCATGATAGATTTTCATAATCTTTTCGTTTGATTTTGCAAAGATAGTGATAGTTTTTGGATTTAGCAAATAAGCCCTTGCGATTCTCATTTTTTTTTTGTATATTTGCAGGGCTAAAAATGGCTTTTAGGGCTAAACACATTAAATTCACATAAAAAAACAAAAAAAATGAAATTAAAAGGAAAAGTAGCCGTCGTTGCAGGCGGAGCGCGTGATTTGGGACGTGCAATCTCGGTTCAAATGGCCAAAGATGGTGCTAAGGTTGTTATCAACTATTTTGATAATGAGGATGATGCGAAAGAAACTCTTGCAGAGGTTCAAAACGTAGGTGGCGAAGGAATTATCGTTCAAGGCGATATGACAAAGTGGGCGGATGCTCAAAAATTAGTTACGGAAAGTGTAAAAGCGTTTGGCAATGATATTCACGTTTTGGTGAACGTTGTTGGTGGCTTGGTTGGTCGTAAAACCATTGAAGAACAAGATGAAGAGTGGTACAACTTTTTGATGGATGTGAACATGAAGTCGTGCTTTTTGGTAACAAAAGCGGCTGTTGGACATATGCCAAAAGGCAGTTCGATTGTTTACTTTTCTTCGCTTGCTGCTCGTGATGGTGGCGGTCCTGGTGCGTCGATTTATGCTACGGCAAAAGGTGCTGTTATGGTTTATACGCGTGCTATGGCGAAAGAACTTGGACCACGCGGTATTCGTGTAAACGCACTGGCTCCAGGTGTTATCGCAACTTCGTTCCACGATAGATTTAATACACCTGAAAACCGTGAGCGTATGTTGGGTGTTTATCCGTTGCGTCGCGAAGGTACTGCGCAGGATATTGCTGATTTGACGGCGTTTTTGGCGTGCGATGAATCGTCTTATTTGACTGGAACGAATATTGATATTAATGGAGGATTGTTTTTCTCTTAATCTGTGGCTTCGACTCCGCTCAGCCACCGGGTTTCGGTCGTTGAGCGGAGTCGAAACGCCCGAAATCAACAACATTTAACACATTACAACAATGAGAAACATACTTTTTACACTACTTTTCTGCGTTGCAACAGTATCGCTGTTTGCGCAACGCCAACATCCTAATTTAACGCTAACACCTGCTGGTGTGGAGGCTTTGAGAGCTGCCGTGGGACAAAACTACGAGCTTTTGAACAACACGATTGAATTGTTTCGTGCGGATGTTAACGCGAGCATTGAGCGTGGTATTATCGTACCGATTCCAAGGGATCCAGGCGGTGGTTATACCCACGAACGCCACAAATCAAACTACACCACGATGAAACGCGCGGGTGCACTTTGGCAAATTTTTGGCGATGAACGCTATGCTATTCACGTGAGAGATATGCTTTTGGAATATGCGAGGCTTTATCCAACGCTTGACCATCATCCAGAAGGCATTCACGCAGCAGCGCCAGGACGCTTGTTTTGGCAGGCGTTGAACGAGCACGTTTGGTTGTTGCACACGGTTCAAGCGTATGATATGATTTTTGACTTTTTGACGCCTAACGAAAGACAGTTTATCGAGGATAGCCTCATTCGTTTGGTTGTTCAAAACAACATCAGCGCAAGAAGTTTTGATCGCGTTCACAACCACGGCACGTGGGCGGTTTCGGGCGTGATTATGGCTGGACTTGTTCTTGGTGAAGACGAGTGGGTGCAAAAAGGTTTGCTTGGTACGGCTATGGACGGAACAACTGGCTTTTTGAGACAAATCGACGAGTTGTTTTCGCCGTGCGGACTGTATCTTGAAGGCCCGTACTACCTGCGTTATGCGTATTGGCCAACGGTTCAAATTGCGCTTGCGATACATAACAATCGCCCAGAAATGAACATTTGGGCAACCAAAGACAGCGTTTTGATTAACGCGGCTGCAAACTTGCTTTATCAAACGGACGGTAGAGGTCGCTTTTTCCCGGTGAACAATGCGATTATTGAAAAAGATTGGCGTAGCCATGAGATTATTCCGTTGGTGAATGTGTTGTATAGTTTTAGACCAGATCCGAATTTCCTTTATGTTGCACAACGTCAAGGCTGGGTTTGGCTTACAGAGCAAGGTGTTGCTGTAGCACGCGATGTTGCAGCAGGCAAGGCGTCGGAGCATTTTCACAGACCTTCGAAGTTTTTGAGCGATGGTCCTCGTGGCGATAGAGGCGGTATGGGATTTTTGCGTCACGGTACGGGTTGGGATCAAATGTCGTTGATTATGAAATATACGCAATTTGGTATGGGACACGGCCATTTCGACAAACTGTCGTTTATGCTTTATGATCAAAATGCGGTTATTTTCCAAGATTACGGTACGGTTCGTTATTTGAATGTTCCTCAACGTGCTGGCGGACGTTATTTACCAGAAACGCACACGTGGGCACGCCAAACGGTTGCACATAACACGGTTGTTGTGGACATGCGTTCGAACTACAATGGAAACATGAGAATCGCTGATAACTATCATTCTAAGGCGTTTTATTTCAATATTGATAATCCAGACCAGCAAGTGATGAGTGCGTTTGATACAACGGCTTATCCGGGTGTATTTATGCACCGTACGATGGCGATGATTGCCAACGAAGAGGCGTGGGGTCCAAAGCCAATTGTGATTGATATTTTCAGATTAGCGTCTGAAGGCACGCATACGTACGATTTGGTGTTCAACCACCCATCAAACGTGAGTATGATTGCAACGGATGTGAACTACACATCACACAGAGCGTGGGAGCCGTTGGGTGATGCAAACGGTTTTCAGCATTTGTTCAACAGAGCGGATGGTGTCGTTACGCAACCAACAGCGTATTTTACGTTTTTCAAGCCAGACGGCATTCGTTTCTACACGTTGATTACATCGGCTGTTCCTGAGCAAACACGCGTATTCTTTACGCAAGTTGGTGCAAATGATCCTAACTTTGTGTTGCGTCCAGACCGAAGTGTTATCATCCGAAATGAAGGCGTTGGCAACTTTACGTTTGCTTCGATTATTGAGCCACACGGCGTATATAACGAGCCGTTTGAATATACATTGGATGCATTTAGCCGTTTTGTGAGCATCGAGATGTTGCAGAGCGACGCTAATGCGTGTATTGCTATCCTTACGGAAAGAGATGGCAGACAGTGGGTTTTTGCGACAGCAAACAACACACCAGACAATACTGTAAGACATAGTCACACTGTGGGTAACCAGCGTTTCGAGTGGACAGGAAATTTTATGTTTTCTGAATATACGGCGGAGCGATTTGCTGTTCCTGCGCCTCGTAGACGAAGATAGGGAACTGTAGGGGCACACCTGTGTGTGTGCCCTTGCAAACCATTAGTAAAAATGCCATTGATGGGCGAACACGTAGGTTCGCCCCTACAAAACCATAATATTATGAAAACATTATTCATCACAGCCCTCGTATTTTGCACCATGTTTTTGTTCACACAAAACACGACTGCACAAAACACGGCAACGCAGGCGCAGCCTGCGCAAGAAGAGAATGTCAGCCCATTTGTTGCGATGACGTTTGCGGATTTGCCGGACGAGGTTCAGCGTAAAATTCGACGAACGCTTTACCTTCAAGGGTATCGTTCGCAAACGCAAACAATTTATCAACATCGAGAAACGCGAGAAATCAAGGTGGAGGCTATCAGTAATGAGGCGTCTATGGTTACGTTTTTCTTTGACCAGTATGGGAATTACAAACGGTCGTAATGAGAATAATAGCAACCATAGTAACAGTGTGCGTGGCAGCAACGCTTTCTGCGCAGTCGTTTTTGACGGCATCGTTCAACGACAAAATCCTTCTAAACTCGAAGGAGGCTCTTGCAAACAATGACCCTGTGGCGCTCAATGCATTGCAAGGTCTTTTGGAAATGGCGGAGCGGCTTATGCCGTTGGGTCCTTGGACGGTTACTGAGAAAACCTTTGTGCCGCCAAGTGGCGACAGACGGGATTATATGACGATTGCGCCGTTTTGGTGGCCCAATCCGGATACGCCCGATGGACTGCCGTTTATTCGTAAAGACGGCGTTAGAAATCCGCAGGTGTTTGATTTTCCAGAGCGTGAAAACTTGAGAGATGTGTCGCAAACGGCGCTGTATTTGGCGTTGGCGTACTTTTTTTCGGGCGAGGAGCGTTTTGCTCAGCGTGCTACGGAAATCATTCGTGTGTGGTTTTTAGACCCAGAATTGGGGATGAACCCAAACCTCAACTTTGCGCAAGCGATTCAAGGGCGTTACGATGGACGCATTTTTGGGTTGATTGAAACACGCTTTTTGTTGATGGTCACGAATAGCGCTATGCTCTTGAGAGGTAGCGAGGCTTGGACAACCGAGAAAGACCAGCAAATGCAAGCGTGGTTTGGCGCTTTTTTGGACTGGATGGACACGCAACGCCACGACCGAATGGTAAACAATATCGGCTCGTTTTTCGAGGCGCAGCGCGTGAGTTTTGCCATCTTTTCGGGACAATACGATCGTGCAAGAGACATCATCACCAATTCGGTAAAGCATCGCATTTTCCAACAGCAAACCGAGGACGGTGGACAACCGTTGGAATTGCAACGCACTGCAGCACTGTACTACGCTACATTCAATTTGGAGGCCATCTTTTGGATTGGCATTATGGCGGATAAATTAGGTATTGACCTGTTCAATTTTGTGGATGCACAAGGACGCAGCATCAGTCGCTATGTGGATTTTATGGTGCCGTTTTACACCCAAGAAAAGGAATGGCAATGGCAACAAATTCGTCCGTTTGATTTTGTTCATGCTAAAAACTTGTTGCTAATGGCTGCCGAATGGCTGAATAACCCAGCCTACGCGCAGGCTGCGCAACGGATTGAAGGTACATTGCCTTGGTTGGTGATTCTTACTGGGCAGTATCCGGCGGAACGGTAAACGTGTAGGGGCGTATGCAATACGCCCCTACGGCACAAAAAAAAACGACCCGCAGGGTCGTTTTTTTTTATTTAGATGTCGCGCACACACCGCACCGTTCGTCCAGCGCTTTTCACGCCAGGGTGCTGCGGATGAATTTGTCCACCAGAGCCGATGTAAAAGAAATACGCACTATTTGGGCTATGCTCGGTTTGTGTCCAATATGCACCAAAAGCACCACGTCCGCTGATACCAGCAGGTGGCGTTTGCATGGCATTTTGGCCTGTAAGAATCATTCCAGAAAAAGGCACTCGCCAAACACGAATGAATTCAGCAACAACCTCTTCGCTAACATAGGATTCCCAACCACTGCGAAACTCTTGTCCAGGAATATCTGCACGAATTGCCTTATCCAAAATCGCAAAATCTTCTGCATACGGAATTCGCCAAGGATAAGGACACATCAAATGCCCAAAGCGCATAACGGCACACCACGAATACAAATCGCCTTCTGTTTGGAAATTTATATTTCTACGGCAGTCTGCATTGAATGTTCCACCAGCCACGCGCATACCTCCAGCAGTAGCGCCTGCAGCCCCTATAACTCCTGTAAAATTCGCAGTTGCACCTCTGACACAACCAAAAACAGGCGTTGACCATACTTGATTGCCTACTGTCATAGTCTGACCTGGATGAAACTCAAACGTAGGTGTAACTTCCCCAGGGTTACCTGTAGTCCCGCCAGGAAGACCGCCGAAAAAGTGAGCAGTGCCACCACTTAACGTACGATTTGTTATGTCGTTGCAATTGTAAGGAAACGATCGCAACACACGAAACAAACTGTAATCGTAATGTCCACCATCAGCCGCCTCTACACGAATGTAAGCGCTATCCATATCCACATAACCATCAAGAGGATGTCCCACACGTGCACCTACAGCCGTTACAACACCGTGATGGTCCACGGTAACAACCTCTTCGTCGGTACTTGTCCAAGAAACCTCTCTGTTTGTTGCATCAAAAGGCACAAAAACAGGGATCAATTCGGTAGTCAAGCCAACCTGCGTATTGACACTTGGCATAATGATTACACCCGTGGCTGGCACGTTTTCGTTGCCATCGCAAGAGGCGAAGAAGAAAGGAAGGGCTAAAAATGCAAGTAGCGAAAGTTTTCTCATGTTAATAGATTTTGATTTGGTTCGAGGTTCGAGGTGCGGGGTACGAGGTGGCTACAAAACCTACCCCGTACCTCGTACCCCGTTACCACGCACCCATTAATTTTTAACGAATCTCATCACAGCAGTTTCGCCGTTGGTCATCGTCACACGAATGAAATACAAACCTTCTCTAAGGTCTGAAACATTGATGCTTTGAATTCCGCTGGTTGCCGCTTGTCTAAGCACTGTACGACCAAGCATATCCATAATCTCAATAAGTTCCGCGTTTGTAGCGTCAACATAAAGGATGTCGGATACTGGATTTGGGAAGATAGACACCAACTCTACAACAGGAATGTCTTCCGGCGTAATGATTGATGTTACTTGTTCGCCTGTGCGGAATGTGATGGTTTGCGCTTGCGACTGCCAAGTTGGATTCACTGTGCTAATCCATGCACCTGCAGGAATAGTAAGCGTATGGTTTTCGTCCATCGCCAAGTCCGAAATAGAGATCAGGTTGTGACGAATATCCTCTTCGCTGATTGGATTTCCGTTCAACAAGATAATAACATCAGTATTGCGCATCATCAAACCATGACTTCCAAAGTTTACAGATGCAACAAACGCTGTTGGAGCGTACTGACTTCCTTGAATAACATCACCTGCAGCATTGGTATAAGTAACCGATGTGATGCGGTAAGATGCCGCAACGAATGCATCCGAAGGCGTAATTTGAGCCTCTGCAAGTTGGTTAGAACTCGTCAAACGAATTCTTACAAAAACGCCTTGAGGAATAGTAGCACCTTGACGAACTGGATTAACAACATCAGGACCGCCATCAAGAACATAAAAATCTCTTGCAGACAAGATAAACGGACCAGCAGTTGCAACATCCTCTAAACCTCGGATATCAATACTGTCTAAGCCTGTATTGCCTGTAAAGCTAACAGGTGCCCAGAACCAATCGGCCTCGCTAAATACATTACTCACTTCAACGCTTTCAATAATTTGACCGATACGATTGCCAGGTGCAAAACTACCACTACCTCTAACAAAATTCATATGTATTTCTGTAGCATCAGAACTTTCTAATCTGAAAATAAACTGAGCCGCAGCACCATTGGTTAATCTTGCTTTAGCATCCGCAAATACTTGATCGTTTGCAAATGTCAACTCATTGTCGTTGAACGGCGCTGTAAGCGATGTTGCTGCAAAATTAAATCTGTTAGGACCCATCATTGCTCCAAACATCGCGTGATTTGACGGTGCATTTGCCGTGTTGAGGTTTCCTCCACCGTGTGCGTTAAATTCAAAATCAGGCTCTTCGTCTGTTCCGTGGTTTGTTCGTGTGAAAAACCAAATGGTATCACCCGTATAAGCGTGCAAACCTCTTGCCCACTCGCCATTTTCAATACGTCTGAATGCACGGAAGTTTCCACCAGGAACACCAGTGATTTGACGATAAGCGCCCAATGTTACTCTAAATCCACCCGTTTCAAACGTTGCTGCAAAAGCATTAGATAACAACGCGTGATCAGAAACTACTCTAAATGCGCCCGCAGGAACAGTTAGCGTGTATGTTGTGTTGAAATCTAAGCCTGAAAGTGCGAAATTTAGTCCTTCTACTTCGATATTTTGACCGTTTAACGTGATGTATGTTCCAGGAACACGCTCAACATCCGAACGGCTAAATACTAAGTTTACGTTGAAAAGCGTTGGCAAGTCTTCTGCACCGTGAAGGTTTTGACCTCCTGTCAATGCATTTTGAAGTACTGGAGGCGAGAAGTCTCTCTCAAAATTGAGTGTAACGGTCTCATTCGTTTCAAAAACGCGGTCTCTCAACGTCCCAGCAATAATTTCAACAACCATTTCATAAGCAACATCCCAGTCGGTTGCCGCGTAAGGAATTCTCAACACGGCTCCACTAAGTGTTACACCCGTTGCAGGCGTTCCATTGATTGTAACAACTTCATTCAATGGCACTGTTGCAACCATTGCCTTGTTGAATGTAACAACAATAGTATCTGCATTTGGAATGTATCCTTCTGCAGGAACAACGCTCAAAATTCTTGGCAAAACAGTGTCTCTGTGGAAAATAACCGTGTAAAGCTCATACTGCGTTGCATCGGTTCTCAATGCCACACGGATAGTAATCGTATCCGAATAAATACCAGCACCCAATTCTACATCAGTTGTAGAAGTGATTGTACCACCTGTCACTCTACTGGTCATTGTAATGTTTACTTCATCTTCAAAACCGTCCAAAACGTTTGGTGTTACTTCCGGTAGATACTGTTCGTGGCTTTGCAACCAGAACGTATGCGGACCAGCACCTTCAAACGTTTGTGAAGGAATCGGGTAAACAGCAGCAACCGTAATGCCTTCCAAATCTTGTGGACGCGCATCCATTGGCACGAAGAACGCACCTACAAATTGCGCAGTACCTGTTGCCATTTGCGTACGAATGCGCAAATATCTGCCAGCAGGAATGCTTAAGTTGTAAATAAGCAAAGGACGTATTGGGTCCACTGCGTCTGAAACCACGTTGGCACCAACAGCATAACCAGTGTCAACCTTAAAACCACGAGGGTTGTTGGTTGCGTGATAAGGTGCAATCGGTGTCCAAGGACCTGCAAGGTTTGATGCAACAGAAACACTTTGAGTAGCATTTAACCATACCTCACGATGATCAGTGTTGCCACCCGTACTAACGAAAAGACCGATGGCCTCAAAACCAGAAGAAACGATATTGAATGTATAACCCTGATTTCCACTGTTACTTCTACGTCTTTCAGCAACACCACCATCTGTAAAAGAGGTTATTGGTCCCAACATACTGTTGAACAAAATAGTATGGCTGTTTGCATTAATGTTTGCTGTGTTGAAGGCTGTGTTGGTAAAAGCAGCTGGAGTTCCTCCAAAACCGTGTCCAAACACTCTATCGCCTGTTAATTCACCAAACGACGTTCCGTCAGCATTGATTGCTCGGAAGTTGTACGGCGTACCACCAGAAGTTCCTGTTTGAATCGAGCTGATAGCAAGAACAACCCAGCTGTCAGATGGACGCTCTTGACGCGTTGTAAACGTAATGATTTGCTCATCGCTTAACAAGTCTGTTTGTCCATCAACGTGCCAAGCACCAGCAGGAATCGTCAACGTGTAAGTAGTGTTCCATTCTAAACTATCCAAACGGATTGTGTTTTCTGTACCGTCTTCTGTTAGGATATAATCACCACCAGTTACTGTAATATTTATTGCCGTGTTGCGAATGATGTCTGTACGCGCAAACTCAAGGCTTGCTGTAAGTGCAGACCACGTTGTAGCACCTTGCAATGTTGCTGGCAAACCTGTTTCTGGGTTGATAAACGTAATGTTCAAAATATCTGGCGTAGCAAATGGGTCAAAAACCTCAAAAGTTTCGTACCACTCTTCGTTGCTCCAGCCCGAATTCCCCGTTACAGCACCTGCCGCCAATGTAACCTCAACTTCCGTGTCGCCGGTTAGTGTTGCAAATGTAATGGTCAATACAGTACCGTCAAAACTTGCTTCAAAATTTGTGCTTGGAATTGGGTCGCCATCCACGTAAGTTGCCGTGATTAGCGTAGCATCAATCGCCGTTATAGGTTGGCTGAATGTGATATTCAAATCAGCGTCTTCAACCAACAAATAGCCCGCTACAACAGGGTTGTAAGGGATTGCAGAAACCACTGTTGGGAAAAGCGCCGTGTAAGTTAGCGCAATTGCCGCTGTGTTGCTATTGCCGTAAACCGACTGGAATGTACCCATAGGGATATTCAATACAAGTTCGGTTTCGCCCGTCCAATGTGCAGCTGTGCGCGAAATCGTTACAACGTTATCAACAACAGTAACCTGATCATTAGCAACTTCAGAGTTAATCAAAACGTTGCCAGTTCGTGTCACGTTTCTGTTAAACGTTAGCACGATATTTCCTTCTTGTGCAATCGCCGCGCCAGTTGCTGGATCAGCTGTTGCAGTAGGCACAACGCGATCTTTTTCAAACCTTAGTGTGCGCACAACCTCGTAAGTTGTACCCGCATCAAGTGTGATTGTGATAATGTCATAAACAACATCAACATCTGCTGGCATTTCAACGGTGAAAACACCTGCATTATCAGTCATTACGCCAGTTCTTGACGAATAAACTGTTTTTGTTGTATAGTCTTCAGCATCTATTTCAAATGTGCTTGTCGATGCGCCGTTGAACACCCAAAATGTCCACGGACCAGCACCAGTAAGCGTACGATCTGCAATACCTACTGTTTCTGTTGAAACTGCAATGCTGTTTACAACTGGTGCGCCTGGAGCGGTAGCAACGAAATTGTTTTGAAAAATACTTACTCCAGCAACCGAAAATGTTTGATTACCGACAGAAACACCGTTTCCAGATCTATGCACACCACCAGTTCTTACAACTCTAAAAGCCTCTATTCCTTCAGCAACTGCTGGAAAATTGAAAGAGGTTGGTCTCGCAGTAACAGCAGGGAAAGTAAATCCATAATTGTTTATGGTGATCCATTCTGTAGCTCCAACAACTCTGTATTGCACAATAACTGGGACTAAAGAATTGTTTGTTTGAATGATGTCAAGATCAATACTTCCTCTTTCAGTTATTGGATCTGTTAGAGTAACAAGGATATTAGCATCACCAGCGTTGAACACCCACCAATGATTTATGGCAGGTACAGCACATACTTGTGGTCTGTTACCAGCCGCATTCAGCTGAGCGGAAGAAAACTGTATTTGTCCACCAGGGATTGTTTGCGCAGTAGTAACATTCTCAAGCGTTGAAAAATTTGTTGCTAAAACTGCTCCCATATAGGCCTGCCTAACACCGATAGCATAAATCACAGCGTTAACAGTAGCAGGTCTTTGTGTCAACTGAAACCTTACAAATCTTGCCTCTGGGCTCAATCTGGCCTGAAAAATACTCCAATTGACCGAAGACTGTGATGAAAAAATCAGGGCTTGTCCCGTGTTTGGAATTCTCACTATATTTCCTTCTAAACAAGCGTTTGCAGGACCAGCTGATCCTGCCTGTACTCCCGTTACAGAGTCCACAGCCGTCCATGTTGTTCCGTCTGCAGATTCAAAAACGGTTACAACAGAACCTACGTTTGAGTTAGCTGTCATCCGGAAAACAGCCTCAAATAACTTGTCGTAGCCCGTTCCTTCAAACTCTACTTGAATAAAGCCACCAATTGCGTTGAGGACTCTACCAGTGTCAGCCTCAGATCCTGTACCTGTTGCGGAAAGGGTAACTCCTTGTGGAAGTCCGTCTGCTACCCATCCACGAGCATCAGCTTGGAAAGGAAGTGTCGCAACATTTGCAGACACAGATCCGAAAGCAAAAAACATTACAGCTATCGCTACGAATGTTTTCAATAGTTTTGATTGTTTCATAATGTGTTATAGTTTTAAATTTCTATATGGTTTTAGTGTATAATTATTCGATGAGTTTCGTGATGATTCGCCGTGGCGATACGTAGCACATACGTGCCGGAACGTAGCGCTGCACCGCAGATTTCAACATCTTGCTGCATATCGCTGTGCAAAAACGCACGCACGCTTTGCACCAAAACGCCATTTATTGTAAATACGTCAATGTAGTGAAAGCCAGACTGCAAGGGCGTTCCCGAAACCACAAGGTCATTGGTTGTGCGGTTTTGCAAAACCAAAAATGCTTGATGTGTTGTGATGCCTTGTACGTTTGTTGGCGGTGGCTCAGGAACTTGTGGCGGATGTACAATCGTCGAGTCTGCTCCAAACTGAATTTCAAAATTTGAAAAACGGATGGCCTCGTCGCGCAATTGGCTAACAATGTTGTTGCCTTGATGCACCATACTTCTGTAAATGCCCCATTTTGGACGCAAAAAATTGTTGGACGCACGTAGCGTTGTTATCGCTCGATCGTGATGATGAATCTCTCGCCCTGTTTCTACACAAGTAATGGTCATTCGCGACCAACCGCCGTTTTCAATCGTGCCAACCGCCATCCAATGCTCAACCTCTATCCAACTGCCTCGCCAATGGGCTTGAATTGCTGGTGCAATATACGTATTGCTGGTTGTATTTGATTCGCGGTAACGAATGACAATCGATCCGTGTTGCCTTACGGTGAGCGCAAATATCGGCTGAGAATCGTCGCCGCCAACAGCCTTCACTTGGTAAATGTGATTAAACGCATTAACCGGCTGAACAAAATCTGGTGGCAACCAAAAACGCCAGCGGTAAGTCACTGTATCACCGTGATAGCCGCGCAAAAAGCGTGGTGAATTGGCATCTGTTCGGATTTCATTTCGCTGGCGGTCAGTGGCTGGTTGCCCACCAATTGTACGAGGAATGCAGGGGTCAAATGCCCACGGTTGTTGATTGCTTGGCGCTACAACATCAAAATCAACGACTTCCCCTACACAAATCCGAAACTCAAACACATATTTTTCGAGCGTGTTGTCCCACATCATACGGATATGCTCAAAGATTTCGGGCAAATGCAAGCAATCCGGTGTTTCAACAATGTTTCTCGGGTTGTCGTTATTCAAAACGCCTGCAAAGGCAGCATTGATGACACGATAAGCCTCACCACTCCTAAATTCCTGATCAGTAGGTTGCTGTGCATTCAAAATGACACGCTGTGCGTTCGCAAAATAGAACGTTGTTAAGAGAAGTGTTAGAAAAATTAGTGTTTTTTTCATCAAAAGTTATTCATTTCTTTACATTGCGGAAGACTTTTCCAGCCACAAAGATACACATTTTTTTTGAAATAACCAAAAAAAAACAGTATCTTTGCATCAAAAAAAAATTATGAAAATTTTCCTCTCTGTTTTGTTCTGTTTTTTTGTGTGGTCTGGATTTTCGCACGTGAATTTTATCAAATACGATGTGCGAACGCTTGAGAACAACCGCAACGCACTGAGGGTTGGCGATCCAAGGCTTACTGCGGCTTACAATCGGTTGATTGAACTGGCGAATGAATTGTTGTTGGCTACACCGCCAACGGTAACCGACAAAACGGTGCCGCCGCCGAGTGGCGACAAGCGGGACTACACGAGTTTGAGCCGTTTTTGGTGGCCCAATCCGGACACGCCCGACGGTTTGCCGTATATCCGTAGAGATGGTGTGACGAATCCGGCCATCAACGATTTTGACCGGCCGCGTATGGGGAAGTTTACACACGCTACCTCAGTACTGGCCTGGGCGTACTTCTTTTCGGGGGAAGAAAAATATGCGAAAAAAGCGGTTGAGTTTTTGTATGTTTGGTTTGTGAATCAAGACACGCGAATGAATCCAAATATGCGTTTCGGGCAATTTGTTCCTGGGCGCAACGAAGGGCGTCCAATGGGGATTTTGGATGCGTATGGGATGATTAACGTTGTTGATGCGTTACGTATTTTGGAAACGTCGAACGTTTTTCCAGAAGACTATCAGCGCACGATTCAAGCGTGGTTTTCAGAGTTTGTGTATTGGTTAGAAACCCATCCAAACGGAGTAGGGCAGAGGGCGTCGCGAAATAATCACGGTACGGCGTTTGATGTGCAAATGGCCGCATTTTATCGGTTTATTGGTCGTGATGAAGATGCCAAACGCGTGATTGTTGAATTTCCCGAACGTCGCATTTTTGCGCAAATTGAGCCGGATGGCCGACAGCCGTTGGAATTGGCGCGAACGTTAGCGTTTTTCTATTCCGTGTATAACTTGGGAAAAATGTTGGACATGAGTGAAATTGCACAAAATATGAACGTGAATTTGTTTGATGCGGTTTCGCCGGATGGCCGAAGTATTAGACAAGCGCTTGACTTTCTTGTGCCGTATTTGGGACAAGACCAAAGCCATTGGCCGTATCAACAAATCTCAGGCTGGAACTCGGCGCAAACGATTTTGGCACGGCTGATGGTGCGTGCGGATCAGTTTGTTTCTGGACAAAACTATGCTGAACTTGGCAATGTTTTTCTTAGCGAAATGCCTATTCATTGGCGGACGCTTTTGCGATAAACGACCTGTGTAAGGGCGTATTGCAATACGCCCCTACCGCGATAAATGAACAACCAACACCGCGATATCCGCAGGACTAACCCCAGAAATACGCGACGCCTGCCCAATGGTTCGCGGCCGAATCTTTGACAACTTTTCACGCGCCTCAGACGACAACGACTGCAGTTTGTGATAGTCAAAATCGTCCTTCAAGATGGTGTTTTC
>JGI24695J34938_10002269_pt1 | contig 14854 bp, 14 predicted proteins | sample TergutCo191P3_FD_34938 | JGI IMG/M metagenome (IMG submission 34938) | reverse complement strand
TCACTGAAGAACGTGCAGCAAATTACAATGAGTCCGCTGCAAGGAATAACAATTTAAATATTTCAAATGAAGATAAACGCATAATGGATAAACAAAGACAAACCGTGATTCGCAGATTGGAAAAACAGGAAGAGGAAATATTAAAAACGCTTGAAGAGCTTGAAAATAAAAAATCCGCATTGGAAGCAGATCTCGCGCGTCCTGATATTTATTCTAACGGAGAGAAAGCGAAAGAAGTCAAACAGAAACTTGATGAATGCGTAATTTCTATTGAAAAAGCAACTCACGTATGGGAGTACATCGCAGCTCAGATTGAAAAAACTGCTCTTTAATCTCCGATACTTTGCCTCTATATAACAATTTAATTTTCTGTTATAATTTTAATATGAAAATTTTAATTATAGGCGGCGCAGGTTATATAGGAAGCCATGTAACAAGAGAATTACTGGACACAGGCTGCGATTGCACAGTTTATGATAATCTTTCTTTCGGGCTTAGAGAAAACCTTTTTTCTGAAGCACACTTTATTCATGGCGACATTCATGATTACTGCTCTCTCCTTGGCACGATGAAAAACGGAAAATTTGACGCTCTTGTTCATCTTGCGGCATCAAAAGCGGCCGGCGAATCAATGCTTAATCCAGAGAAATATTCGCGTAACAATATAATGGGGACTTTAAATATCCTTAACGGCGCAAGCGAAGCCGGGATTAAAAATTTTATCTTTTCATCAAGCGCCGCTGTCTACGGAGAGCCTCAATATCTTCCAATCGATGAAAAACATCCCGTTGTTCCTGAAAATTATTACGGTTTTACCAAACTGGAAATTGAGCGTTTCTTAAGCTGGTATGATAAACTTAAAAACATCCGCTATGCAAGTCTTAGATACTTTAACGCCGCGGGTTATGATGTAAAGGGACGCATCAAAGGACTTGAGCAGAGTCCCGCCAATCTTATTCCTGTCATAATGGAGACTGCCTGCGGCGCAAGAAAAGAAATGCAGCTTTTCGGAAACGATTACGATACTCAGGACGGCACATGTATCCGCGATTATGTGCATGTTAATGATTTAGCGCGCGGACACGCGATGGCATTAAATTATATTGTTAAAAACAAAAAAAGTTTAACCGTAAATCTTGGAAGCGAACAGGGTTTTTCTGTTACCGAGGTTATTGAGAGCGCGCGTAAAATTACGGGACAACTTATCCCTGTAAAAATATCCGCAAGGCGCGCAGGCGATCCTGCGAAACTTACTGCATCCTGTTCTTTGGCGCGTGAATTATTAGGCTGGGAAGCAAAACATTCTGATTTGGAAACGTTAATATCAACAAGCTGGAAGGTTTATAAACAATGAAAGAAAAATTAATTACATGGCTTGAAAAATCAGGCGCTCTTGCAATCGAACTTGAAACAGAACTTACAAAATATCCCGCAGTTTCTCCTGAATCGGGCGGTGAAGGCGAACTTGACAAGTGCGTTTTTCTGGAACAGTGGCTGCATGATCACGGCATCACTCAGCTTGAAAGATACGACGCGCCAGATGAACGCGCAAAAGGCAAAGTACGGCCCAATTTAATCGCTACGATTGACGGCACATCAGGCGAAGATGAAGGACGTTTATGGATCATGAGCCATACCGATGTTGTTCCTCCCGGCGAAGAAAAATTATGGGAAAGCGACCCCTGGACTGTTGTATTAAAGAAAGACGAACCCGGAACAAGGGTTATAGGACGCGGCGTAGAAGACAATCAGCAGGGACTAGTCTCTTCTGTTTTGGCGTCTCTTGCTTTCACAGAGCAGGGATTAAAACCTTTTCGTACAATTAAACTTTTATTTTCCGCCGACGAAGAAGTCGGTTCAGCGTACGGCATTGACTGGCTTGTAAAAAATCACCGTGGTTTATTTAAGAAAAATGATATGGTGCTTGTTCCCGACGGAGGAGACCCTAAGGGTGAATATATTGAGGTTGCGGAAAAAAATATTATCTGGGCGCGTTTTGTAACTCACGGAAAGCAAACTCACGGTTCAATGCCTGATTTGGGAAACAATGCGTTTTTAGCGGGGAGCGAACTTGCCGTCAAACTTCATTTTGAACTTTCTAAAAAATTCAATAAACGCGACTCAATGTTTGATCCTGACTACTCTACTTTTCAGCCTACAAAAAAAGAAGATAATGTTCCGAATATTAATACAATCCCGGGAGAAGATGTCTTCTGCATGGATATGCGAGTTCTTCCGCGCTATTCTCCTGAATCCATTCTTGCGGAAATTGACAGGATTAAAGCGAATGTTGAAAAAAAATATCACGTAACAGTTGAATATAGTCTGCCGCAATTGATGGTATCAAAGCCAACAGACGCAGGCGCTGGGATTGTGAAAAAATTGAAAGAGGCAATTACAGAAGTATATAAAGTCAATCCACGTCCTGTAGGCATAGGCGGCGGGACAATGGCGGCATACCTTCGCAATATAGATATTGACTGCGCAGTCTGGACAAAAACACAGGAAACGCTTCATCAGCCGAACGAGTACGCGCTTTTGGATAATATTACAGGAGACGCGAAAGTGATGGCGCTTTTAGCGCTGTAATTTTTATTCCCTGACAAGGATTATATCTTCTTCATACCAGCTTACGATTTTGGCGTGCAGTTTATTGTCATCGACAGTAAAATTTACGTCATGATGCCAGATTGTACTTTTAAAACTTCCTTTGTTGTTTTCAAACAGATAATACGCGTAATCCGCCGAGCCTTTATCGTTTACAAGAAAAACTTTGTCATTAATAAAAGTAAAGAGCCAGCCGTTTGTGCTTTTCCAAATGCCGCTTACAGCGCTCGAGGCAGGTTTTAACTTCGTTTCTTTTTTAAGTTCAATCCTGTTTTTGTCAACCAGTATTGTTAACTCATTTCCTTTTACAATAAAATCCAGCCCCTCTCCGTCTGCGGATAAAAATTCGCCTGTTCCGTTTTCATAGAAAAAATCCAGTTTATCAATATGTTCGCCGAATCTCAGGAAACAGATTTCTCCGTAAAATGCTGTAACACAATCATTATAATTAACGATGCCTTCCCATATACCGTTTAAAGGATAATCACTGTCTGTTTTCTCTTGGGATTTTTCTTCTGTCTTATTGCACCCTGATAAAAAAACAATAAACAATAAACAGATTATAATAAATATTTTTTTCTTCATAATAAAACTCCGTAAATTACCCTGTTATTCAGCGTTTTCACTTTTTGTAAATTTGACAATTCTGTTAAAATATCCTGTTTCATCAATAGTTAACTCAGAACCATCAACTGTAAAAGTGCCTGCAAGCCACCCATTGCATTCAAATTCGCCTTTGTCGCCTGTCAATTTAAACGTGCCGTAATCCGTGTCATTTTCTTCGTCAGTGATAAAAACTAAATTATTTAAACAGGCAAAAACCCATGGAGACGGACCGTACCAGACGCCGTCTATGGATGAAGGCGATTCTTTAACATTTGTATCTTTATTAAAATAATATTTATCATTTTCTCCTGTAATAGTTAAAACATTTCCATTTAGTTTAAATTTATAATCATTATACCAGACATATATACTGCCTTCATTATTTTCTATATTGTAGTCAGCCTGCATTGCTATTCCGTCATCAGTAAAAAAGGCGATTTCATTAATAAATACTATGGATACCTGGCTGCCGTAAGCCTCGCCTATCCACACGCCATTTAATGATTCAAATGTAATTTTTTTCTCGTTTTTACAGGCTGTCAGCATAATAATAAAACCGCACAGCAGCGTTAAAGTCAGCGTAAATTTATTAAGTTTCATTATAAAACTCCGTAAAAAAAAATATATATATATTATATCTTTTTTAAAATATCTGTAAATACACTCATTTTATATTTTTGTCAATAAAGGGAGTCTAGTAAATATTTGATACATGTAATACTATACTTACAATAAGGAGAATTTTTAATTAACAAACTGGATAAGGAACAGTTGATTAGCGCTCTTCAGGAAGAAGGTTCCATTGCGTTAAAACTCCCATCTTACGAACCAAGACAGGCTCAGCTTGATTTGCTTTCAATTATAATCCGCGCTTTTAACGAGGATTCGCTTTTAATGGCGGAAGCGGGAACCGGAGTCGGCAAATCATTCGCGTATCTTCTTCCTGCCATGCACTTTGCTCTCGCCAACAAAGAAAAGGTTGTTATATCTACAGCGACAATTACGCTGCAGCAGCAGCTCTTTGAAAAAGATATTCCGCTGGTATCTTCTGCGCTTGATAATAAAATAAAAGCGGTTCTCATGAAAGGCAGGGGAAACTATGTCTGCCTTCGCAGGCTTGACGATTCTTTCCGCGAACCGCCGTTATTCGATTTTGATTCTAATGAACTTGAAAATATTTCAAATTGGTCGAAAAACACAAAGACAGGAGAAAAATCCGAGCTTTCGTTTCTGCCTTCGGAAACTGTATGGGGAAGCGTCTGTTCAGAAGCGGATCTGTGTATGGGAAATCATTGTTTGTGGAGAGATAAATGTTTCATTCTCAGCATGCGAAAAGAAGCGAATAACGCGCACATAATTGTAGTTAACCATCATCTGCTTTTTGCGGATCTCGCAGCGCGTTACCAGGGCGCAGGTTATGAGAACGCAGTTATTCTTCCGCCATTCACGAGACTTATTCTTGACGAAGCTCACACGATTGAAAACGCAGCTACTTCTTTTTTTTCATCCGAATTCGCGAGAACAGGAATTTTCCGCCAGCTTGGAAGACTTTTAAACAAGCGTTCAGGGAACAGAAGCGGTCTTTTAGTCAGGTTATGCGCAATGCTGCCTGCAAACGAAGATCCGTTAGATGATATAGCGAATTTTATTCAAAAGATACGTTCAGGCGCAGAAGATCTTGACGATGAAGCGTTAAAACTCTGCACAGTAAGTTTCTCCGCAAAGAGCGGCATGGATGGAATCTTCAGACTCTCAGAAGCTGTTGATGAATCGTTTTTAAAGAAATCACTCTTCCCTCAGCTTAAAACTCTTCGCAAGAATATTTTAAATCTTACAAGCCTAATCCGGGACATAACCGAAAATCTTGATGATGATAAACTGGCAGACCCTGTTGTATGGGAAACTAAAACAATAGCAAGACGCCTCGAAAACATCGCAGAAGTCTGCGAAGCATTTTGCAAATACCGTAAACATGAAGATGAAGTTTTATGGATTGAAAAAATGCGCTCTTCAAAAAATTCATCGCATTATAAAAGCCCTGCGGTATTTACAAGAACTCCGCTTGATATGGCTCCTAAACTTAAAGACAGCGTTTTTTCGCCGAATAAAACAGTCGTATGCGTTTCCGCAACACTTGCAATAAATGATGACTTTTCATACTGGGCACGGCGATGCGGTATCTCAGCCATTGAAAACAGGCGTATACTTTCAGGCTGCTTCCCGTCGCCGTTCCCTTATGACAAATCAGTTCTCCTTGCCTCTCCTACAGACGCTCCGCTTCCTGATGAAGAAGGGTATCAGGAATTTATTAACAGCGCGGCAGGCCGAATCGCAGCAGTCGCCGGAGGTTCCGCTCTGATTCTTTTTACTTCTTACCAGTCATTATCAACCGCTTACAACGCGGCAAAAGATGAGCTTATGTCTCTTGGCATCAAATGCCTGAAACAGGGAGATGATGACAGAACCCGTCTGTTACAGAGTTTTCTCTCGGATGAAAGTTCTTGTTTGTTTGCGACTGACTCATTTTGGGAAGGTATTGACGCGCCGGGCGACACTTTGAGACTTGTAATAATCTGCAGGCTTCCTTTCCGCACCCCGGGAGATCCAGTTTTTGAAGCGCGCCGTGAAGCTATTGAGAAAGAAGGCATAAATCCATTCATGCAGTTATCCTTGCCCCAGGCTGTTACGAAATTCAAGCAGGGTTTTGGAAGGCTTATGCGAAGAAGCGCGGATCACGGGGTTGTTGTTGTTCTTGACAGCCGTATATTAAAAAAAACTTACGGACAGTTGTTCCTGAAATCGCTTCCTGAAACTAAAACCAGTTTTAAAGAATTAAATAATATCCTTTTAGACATGGAAAATTTTCTTTATTAATGATATAATTACCTGTCTTAAGGATGACATTACGGATAAAAATGTTTTCGAAAATAAAATTTATAACTTTACTATTTTTGTTTTTTATTTCCTTTTCTCTTTTTGCGCGTGATGTCACAATCACTGTCGCAGATTCGGATCTTAAAATACCGCTTGAGGGAGCGACTGTACGCACAAGAGAGGGTCTAGAATATACCTGTGATAAAAATGGAACGGCATTAATCCAGGTGCCTGACGACAGACAGACTGTTATACAGGTTTTTTATCCGGGTTATGAAATTGAAAATCTTGCGATTCCCGTTACGGGCAATTCTTTTACCGTGCAGCTCCGTCTTTCAGGCGTATTGCAGGGGAGAGAGCTTGTAATCGAAGCTCAGAAACCAGGGGCAAGCGAAACAAGAACAGGCCGCAGCATTGCGGTTAGTTCCAGAGAAATTTCTCAAACCGGAGAAATAGGAATAATCGAAGATGTGATGAATACAATCTCTCTTCTTCCGGGCGTAAGTTATTCAGGTTTTTTAGACGCGCAGCCGAGCATTCGCGGAGGTCATCCCGGAGACATGAGCGCGTCATTGAACGGTTTTTACATTAATAATCCTTTTTTTTGGGGAGGAACTTTTTCAATCTTTGACCCGCGAATGGTAAAGCACGCGCAATTATCCCACGGCGTGTTTTCTTCTCGCTACGGACATACAATTTCTGGGCTGCTAGAAATTACAACTAAAAATCCATCTTCTACAGAAACGCAGTTTGAATTAAGCATGAATACAAGCGCCGCGAATTTTTATCTTTCTTTTCCATTGGCAGGAAAAGGCGGAATCCTTTTAATGGGACGTGTTACATATTATGATCCTGTTTTGGCATTGGCAGGCGAATTATCATCGGTATTCCCGGAGCTTGAGCTTGTTTCTTCTTTCGGACCTGTCCCTTATATAAGGACCACGACAATAAACGGAAATTACAGATTTACAGAAAAACTGGAATTAAACGCCACCGGCTTTTTCGGCATGGACGGCGTCGGTGTAAATTTTAACAATGTAAGCTATGTAAATGAATTTCTGGCAAGTGAAACAACCATAGATTTCCTGTTTACAAATTACCAGACATTTTTTACTTCATCTCTTTCATGGAATCCAGCCTCAAATGCATTGATAAAACTTATGGCTGGCGCAGGTTATGAAGAACAGGTTAATTTCGGAAATATTAATTATACAATAAATGACAGATATTTTTCCGACGTGTTTAAAAATAATTACCCATCGTTATATGCTATTTTTCAAAATCATGAACCTTACAGTTTCGGCGATTCAGGCCTAATCGATCAAAGCGAATCAAATCTAAACATTCAAGGCAGGCTTGATTTTGACCTTGAGTTATCTGAATACGTTCTTTTATCTTTGGGCACACAGGCGATGTACAATCATTTTGACGCGTCCGGTATTCAAAGCATGACTTCAGAGAGGCTTTTTAACGGAAGGAACGGCATTACGGATCCTGAAACAAGACAGAAAATAATTGATCAAATCAGCGCATGGGGTATCCCGCCTGCCATGCTGCCTTATTTATTAAATAATTTAATAGTCGCGCTCCCAAATAATTATCCTCCCAATCCAAGTAATGATTTGCTTTCAACATCAGGATACGTTCTTTTTGAATTCAGCGCAGGAAGCAGATTTAAATCGGAACTCGGACTTAGAATAGATCATTTTATGCTGATAGGAAAAGATGATTTTATTATTGAAAGCGATCCTGTTTTTAATCCGCGTTTAAACCTTGAGTTTAATCTTTTCAGCGGTCAGGGATTTTTTCAAAAGATCGATCTTGCGTTAGGTTCCGGTCTTTTTTCATCAATTAACAGCAACGTTTTTTCCGCGGAAAAAAATTACAACATAACAAAATTTTTTCCAAACCGCTCATGGACTTCCATTGTTGGATTAAAATTTGAATTTCCTCAGTCGATAAATTTAAACATTGAAGGTTATTATAAATATATTTATGATCGCATGTATATTGTAATGGAAAGAAATATAGGTGAAATTGACATATTTCCGAATTTTGACGGAGAGGGAATGATATTCGGTATTGATGTGATGATTCAAAAAATTCAATCACGATACTGGGACGGATGGCTTTCATATTCTTTCAGCAACGCAAGATACAGAGATCCAAAAGGAGGCTTTGGCTCGGGAATTGACGGAGGAAACCGCGGAAGCGGCTGGTATTATCCGCAGTTCCACAGATTTCACACATTAAACCTTGTTTTTAATTTCAAGCCTGTTCAAAATATAAATATTTACACGCGCTTTGGACTGGCTTCCGGCGTTCCTCTGGTAAAACGCTCCGACAGCGGTCCTGAAAGTTATCCTGTTTATCTTTATGAAGAAGATCTTTTCATAGAAAAATTTTACTGGAGTTCCACTTATGATAATTCTAACCGCACTACTCCTTCTCTTAATCTTGATTTAAAATTTTCATTTTTCGGAAGCAATAAAACAGGTAAAACGCGCTACGAATTTTATGTCGCTGTTGAAAATTTACTCGGGTTATTATACACCGCGCAGGGAAACACAAGTTTTAATCAATATACAGGTGAAATTGAAAAAGGCAGTTTTGCCGCAACTTTCGATCTGCCGATTCCGATACCGTCTTTCGGATTCAGAATAAGTTATTAGCAAAAAGCGTAAAGTCAGGAGTAAAAGCAAAGATTATGAAGAATATTGCTATTATTTTTTTATTAATACTGCCTTTAGCAGGCTGCCTTGGGCTTATGGAAAACGCGGGGAGAACGCTTGACGGATCAATCTTTGCCGAAAAAACTATCGGGCGTTTCCAAAACGCGGAGATTGACGTATCTATCGTTGAAAATAAAAATAAAGAACAATCAATTATTATTTCGATTAAAAATTATCCGATGATGAAATTCCGCGGAACGCTTCCTGATGAAAATAATATTTTCTTGTTTACTTCGCTTGAATACCTTGCGGGAAATACTCACGGCTGGAATGAATTTTCATTGCAATTATTGGGCGGCGGAAGCCTATTATTAAATAAAAACGCAGTTGAAATTGATATAACTGAAAAAATTGAATGCATTCAGATAACTAAAGGACGCATTCACAGTTACGACACAAGAATTACAGGTGATGAAGCTGTAACAGCACTTCGAAACCGACATGAACGCGTTCTTACCCTTACCGAATGGATGTTGTCAATTGAAGACACGCCTAGAAATCAAACTATAAAAGATTTTGAAAAATACTGGAAGCCGTTTCTTTTGCCCGAGATGGTTTCTTCTAAAAACAAACCGGACGGATGGCGGCTTAATAATGATAATTTTGAGAACGCGGATGACGTGTTATGGAATACAAGTTTTACAGAACGCGTTTTTCCTGAGGAACTCTGGTCTGTCAGAAACTCGGGAACGCTTTTAAGAGACTGGGAAGAAGCTCTCTATCTTATCTATATGCAGTATGAATGGTATAATATAATTGATATTCTGCAAAAGAGAGGTTAATAAATGGTAATTGAATCTTTTTCATTAATGGAACTATTTAGAATGGGCGGCGTTGTTATGTGGCCCTTGTTATTTTTTTCAATAGCGGCTGTCGCGATTACAATTGAACGCGCCGCGTATTATTTATATCATAATCTTGATGTCGATAATATTGCCTTGAAAGTATCAGAGTATTTAAACAAAAAGAACTATCGAGGCGCATCTGAATATTTGTCCGGTATGACTAAAAAAAGTATGGGAGCGAGAATTTTCCTGGCTCTTGTTAAGCAAAAAAAAGATGATCAGGCCTTTTCTGAATACAGGACAGAAAAAGCTGCGGAAACCGAAGCTGTAAAATGCATAAACTCACTTGAAAACGGTTTTAATTTTCTTACCGCTCTTGGCTCTCTTTCGCCTTTAACCGGCTTTCTTGGGACAGTTACAGGCATGATCGGCGCTTTCAGATCGATTGCCGAAGCATCCGAGGTAAACGCCCAGATTGTCGCTAACGGCATCTATGAAGCGCTTATCACAACTGTATTCGGTCTTGTAATCGCGATCATCGCGATGATTTCACATTCAATCTTCAGCCACATTGTCGACAAGTTCGCCTCGGGAGTTGAAGGCGCATGCTCCGAATTAATCGCGCAAATAAGCGAAAACACTTAAAAGTTTATGAAAATAAAACGCCGGAAAAAATACGGATTTCTTGAAACCTGCGCGGCAAGCGATCTTGCTTTTTTATTAATAATATATTTTCTTGTTATTGCCGGTTTTAATATTAATAAAGGTTTTATAGTTAATCTTCCAGCGAAAGATTCAGCAAGACTTATACATAAAGATGAGCTTCTGCGTTTTGAAATGGATTCATCAGGCGATATAATCCATCTCGGAGAAACTGTTGATATTTCACGCGCGAGATCTGTTATACAAACGGCGCAGAACACAAACCCGAATATCGCTGTAATTATCACAATTGACAGTCACGCAAAGTGGCAGAAAGTTGTTTCATTTGTAGAACTAGCTCAGGATATGCAGATTGATTCGTTTTCATTTTCCATGAAAAAGGAAGATTTATGAATTTGAGAAGGCATAATAAATTTATTTCTGTTCCGCTTTTCTCAACGTCAGATATTGCGTTTTTATTATTAATTTTTATAATGCTTGTCTCTCTTATTAATTACAGAGTTGAAGTGAAAATCGATTATCCTGAAGCGAAAACAGCTCTCGGCTCAAGCGCTGAAAAAAATCTTGAAATTTGGATTAATGTTAACGGCGATATATTCCTTGACGGCATTCCTTCAGATTTCGCCGTTCTTGAAGACAAGGTATCAGATCTTTATACAAGAGCCCCTGATACAAGAATTCATATAATCGCGGATAAAAATACTGTTTATGAAAAAATTAACAGCGTTTTGGAAGTACTCCAGATTCTTCAATACCGGGTTGTAAGTTTTGTGGTAAAAGCAAATGAATGAAAAATTAGTTAAATTTATAATATTTTTTATAACCGCCGCGGTACATATAATATTAATTTTCTTTCTTGTTTTTACTGCTGAAGTAGTTTTTCAAAATCCAAAAGAAAACGCCAGGGTAATGAAATTGACAGACCTTGATGAACTTCCCCCTCCGCCGCCTCCTCCTCTTCCCGAGAATTCAGAAACTCCGCAGGTGGAAGAAATCGCGGAAACGATGATTGAAACGGATTTTGTTCCTGAACAGGAAGTAGTTGAGGCAGGTACTTTAACATCTGAGGAATCGTTTGAAAATTATCTTCAGATTCATCAAGTTTCCGTTGCGCCCGTATTCAGCGAAGATGATATAACAGCCGCGCTTGTATATCCTCCCATCGCTCTTCGCACCGGCATCACAGGAAGAGTCATTCTTGAACTTTATGTTGACAGAGAAGGTATTGTACAAAGAGTTAACGTATTGTTTGAAGAACCTGAGAACAGAGGTTTCGGCGACGCCGCTACCAAATCCGTGTTAGGCAGAAAAGGAACGCCAGCATACGCAAACGGAATAGCGGTCTCATGCAGGTACAGGTATCCTGTAAGATTTGTAATTAAATGATTTATTAATAAATCAGCATCGCATCTCCGTAACTAAAAAAACGGTATTCTTCGCGTACGGCTTCCGCGTAACTTTCAAGGATCATTTCCCTACCCGCGAACGCAGACACAAGCATTAATAGCGTAGAAAGCGGAGTGTGAAAATTTGTAAAAAGAGCGTCCGCGATTTTAAATTTGTAACCTGGATAAATAAAAATTGAAGTGCTTTGTAAACCCCGCTTAAGTTTTCCGCAGGAAACACCGCCAGCAGCACTTTCGCAATAAGCGCTTTCAAGACTTCGCAGGCTTGTTGTTCCAACAGCAATTATTTTTCTTCCTCTTTTAATTGATTCTTCAATTAACGCCGCGTTATCCTCTGTAATAATAAACTGCTCTTCATGCATTTTATGTTCTTCAATGTTTTCGCTTCGAACTGGAAGAAATGTTCCAAGACCAACATGCAATGTTACAAAAGCGCTTTCAATTCCATTTTCCTTGAGAGCGTCCATCAATCCCTGAGTAAAATGCAATCCCGCTGTCGGCGCTGCTGCTGATCCTGTCTCTCTCGCGTAAATCGTCTGATAACGCTCCTCGTCAAAAGAAGCGTCTTTCCTTTTAATATAAGGCGGCAGAGGCACATGACCGCACTTTTCAAAAAAATTATCATCAATATCTTTTTCAAATCTTACAAACCGAAACTCCCCGTCTTCTTTTGTAATTTCACATCTATTAACTTCAACGCTATTTAAATCAAAAAACGCATACCTGCTCCCAATCTTACGCCTCCCTGCTCTCTTTACCAAAGTCTTCCACTCCTCACTCCTAATTCCACACTCCTCACTGTAAATCTTTTCCAGCAGCAGAAACTCAACTTCTGCGTCAGTCTCTAAAGATTTCCCGAAAAGACGCGCCTTTCGCACTTTTGTATCGTTAAAAACAAGAAGCGGTTTTTCACCTGAAGAGCTTAAAAATTTTTGCGCTTTGAGTATTTCAGGCAGCATGGAAACTGTTTGATGCTTACGTTCTCCTGACAATCTGTTAAGTGTCATGAGCCTGCTCTGATCGCGTTTAAGAGGCGGCTCCTGCGCGATTAAATGTTCTGGAAGAAAAAAATCAAAATCACTGGTTCTCATTATAATCTCTTTAGAATAATATGTGTTAATCCGTTAAATCCGTGTTTCATATGTTCCAGTTAATCAAATAAAGAAGAATCACTGACAGGCGTTAAACCAAGATGACCGTATCCAAAGCTTGTCACCACCCGTCCCCGCGGCGTGCGCTGTATAAGCCCCGCTTGTATTAAAAAAGGCTCGTAATAATCTTCAAGCGTTTCTACGGATTCTCCAATCGATATAGCCAGAGTTTCAGCTCCCACAGGACCGCCTTTATAACGATCAATTATAATTTTTAAAATTTCTCTATCCTGTTTTTCAAGTCCAAGTTCATCAATTTCAAGACGCGATAAACCTGTGCGCACAACATCCGCCGTGATGCTTTTTTCGCCTGCGTGCTGCGCAAAGTCTCTCATGCGTTTTAAAAGCTGGTTTACAACCCTCGGAGTGCCTCTCGAAGATTTTGCCAAAAGGCTTGCGGCGTCTTTTTCAATTTTTACATTTAAAAGATCTGCGGAACGATGCACAATCGCTTCCAAATCCGCTTGTTCATAAAAAGAAAAACGGCACGTTATTCCAAATCTGCTGATAAGAGGGCTTGAGACAACTCCGGCTTTTGTTGTAGCTCCTACAAGCGTAAAAGGTTTTATCGCGATTCTGATTGTCCGCGCCATCGGACCCTGCCCTACTACCCAGTCAATGCCGTAATCTTCCATCGCGATATAAAGGAGCTCTTCAATTGCGGGTTTAAGGCTGTGGATTTCATCAATGAAAAACACATCGCCTTTTTTTAGATTGGTTAAAAACCCCACAAGGTCTTTGGGTTTATCAAGAGCCGGAGCTGTTGTCTGAATAAAATTTGTTTCAAGTTCATTCGCGACAACCTGCGCCATTGTTGTCTTTCCAAGACCCGCAGGTCCTATTAAAAAAAGATGATCGAGCGAGTCACCGCGCTCTTTCGCGGCGGATATAAAAACTGAGAGATTGTCTTTCATCCCTTTTTGACCTATAAACTCCGAAAGCACACGCGGACGAAGAGCTGTGTCCTGCGTGTCTTCTATGATTATCTGCGGCCGTACAAGGCTCTCTTCATTTTTTTTCATGTGCCGCTCAAATATACAATTGCTTCCTTAAAGAGCAATTCCTCTTTCTTTTTCGAGGGAGTGTCAGGATCAAGACCTTCTTCGGCTTTTACCAAAGCTTCCGCCGCCTGTTTTCTGTCGTAACCCATGCCTGCAAGAGCTTCCACTAAATCATTGTAAGGAGATGAAACAGTAAGCGCGCTTCCCTGACGCTGAACAAGTTTTCCTTTAAGAGATAAAAGCATTTTCTGCGCTGTCTTTTTTCCAAGCCCCGGGACAGCTTCAAGACGCTTAAGATCGCCGTTTTCAAGAGCGTTTTCAAGATCATCATGACTGATACCGCTCATTATTTTTAAAGCAGCTTTAGGACCTATGCCTTCGACTTTTAACAATTCCAAAAAAGTGTTGCGTCTTTTTTCTGAAGAAAAGCCAAAAAGTTTCATTAAATCTTCACGGGTATACAGCCATGTAAGAATTCTGCATTCGCTGTTTAAAGAGAGAGACTGCATATCATTTAACGGCATGGAAATATCCCACTCAATATCGCCTGAAAGGATAAAAACAGATTCTGCGCTTTTTGCGCTTACTTTGCCGCGAATACTGTTAAACATGGCTAATCATATCATTTTTGCATTAATCGCGCAAATAGCCGCTCCAAGAGCGTCGGCGGCATGATCCGGCTTCGGCGCTTTTTCCAATCCAAGGATGATGCGCACCATTTCCTGCACCTGTTTTTTATCCGCTGAGGCGGTTCCCGTAACTCCCATTTTAATCGCGTTAGGTGTAAATTCATGAAGGGGGATGGATTTCTCCGCAATTGCCGCTGTTATTACTCCCCTTGCCTCGGCTACAGGGATCGCGCTTGACACATTTTTGCCGAAATACAAAGTTTCAATCGCGGCTTCGGTTGGATTAAATTTTTCTATAAGAGAGCGAACGCATTGTAAAATAAAAAAAAGGCGATCAGATCGCTTCTGATCAGCCTTTGTTACAACAGTTCCATGATCAACATATTTGACGCTGCCGTCT
>JGI24695J34938_10002267_pt1 | contig 14856 bp, 6 predicted proteins | sample TergutCo191P3_FD_34938 | JGI IMG/M metagenome (IMG submission 34938) | reverse complement strand
TTTTCATTGTAAATTCTTATGGCAAGATCCATTGTTATCCCGTCTTTGTCACCGGGACCGGGAACAATATCGTCCAATGTCAAGTACGCGAGCTGTGACAGAATTATATTATCTACAGGGTTAAAAGGAGAAGTTTTAAAATCAAGATCGCCCCTCCATGTAAGATAATCAAATAAATTAGACATAACTTAATAATAAATAAAATTTTGATAAGTGGCTAGTGGTCTGAATATTTTTACGCAGAGACGCAAAGATCGCAGAGTTGTGATTTGAATTTTTTTCTTTCCGGAGTAAAGCTTTGCTACTTGACATAAATCCATGTTTCATATAGTTTTAAATAATTCAAGGCGCCGTACCCAAGTGGTAAGGGAGCGGTCTGCAAAACCGTTATGCATCGGTTCAAATCCGATCGGCGCCTTTTNNATGGACGATTCAAGCTCATACTCTATTCCNCTTATAATTTCTCTTGTCGGTTTATTGTGTTTCTCTGCTTTTTTTTCCAGCTGCGAAATGGCTTTTTCCTCCCTTAANCGCATTAAATTGAAAAGTCTTGCCGCGAAGAGCANGCGGGCGCGTCTTGCCCTTAAAATGCTGGAAACTTACGACAAGATTCTTTCTGGTGTGCTTATCGGGAATAACGCCGTAAATGTCGCTTCATCAGCTCTCGCGACGTCGCTTCTTATCAGTATTTTCGGACCGTCCGGCGTAAGCCTCGCCACCCTTGTTATGACCGTCATTCTTATGCTTTTTTGCGATATTTCTCCGAAAGTTTTAGCGAAGGAAATTCCCGAATTGACAGCGCTAAGGGCAGCTCCCCTTTTGAGTGTTATTATTTTCATTCTGACTCCGATTACTTACCTGACAACGGCATGGAAAAAATTGCTCATGATAATTTTTCCTTTAAATATGGATCGCAGCACAACTGAAGATGAGCTTTTAACTTATGTTGAGGAAGTCCGTCAGGAAGGCGGAATTAATATTCGTGAAGAGAAGATGATCCGTCAGGTGATTAGTTTTGACGATCTGAAAGTTTCAGGAATCATAACTCCGCGCGTTGATGTTGAGGCGGTTTCGGACACAAGTACAATAGAAGAAATTGATAAAAAGTTTATCAAGACCGGGTTTTCACGCATGCCGGTTTTCCATGGGTCAATCGACAATATAATAGGAATTATTTTATTAAAAGATTTTTATCATGAGGTGATGAAAGATTTAAAAACCCTGCATGAAATTATTAAACCCGCTGTTTATATAACAAAAACGATTAAGGTTGTAAAACTCCTTAGAACTTTACAGGAAAAACAATCGCACATGGCGGTTGTTGTAGATGAACACGGCGGCACTTTGGGAATTGTCACAATTGAGGACATCGTCGAAGAGCTGGTAGGTGAAATCTGGGACGAACATGACGACGTAATTGAACCCGTAATAAAAACTGATGACGGCTGGATCGCCCTTGGCAGCCTTAGTTTTAAAGACATGCTCGTGGCAATTGCTCCTTCTGTCCGTGAAAAAACTTCTAATGATTCAGATGATGCGGAACAAAACGGCGCTGATATTCAAAAGAGCGAAGACACGATTTCCGAAGATCAAAAAGCTGTTGAGATTCCTGATACAACCGTAGCGAACTGGATAATGGAAAGACTTGGCAGACTGCCCCATGTAGGCGAAACTTTAAACTGGGAGTATTTAACAATAAAAGTGTTAAAGGTTGTTAAACAGCGGGTTATGGAAGTTAAGGTGTCGTTTAACAACGGCGAAGATTGACGGCGATATCATGCAAATTATTTTAATCCCCAAAGAAGCGCAGCACAATCGTATATTTAATTTAAATTTTTCCGCCGCCTGCAAACGATTTTAACAGCGCTCCAAAACCGCTTTGTCCGTTTTTGTAGAGTTTGCCTGACAAAAACAATTTAGCGCATTTTATGTTTTTTAATCCGTCTGATTTTATTTTCATCGGGTTTTTGTCAAGAATTACGAAGTCCGCGATCTTGCCGATTTCCAGAGAGCCGCGATCTTTCTCGTCAAAGGCGAGCGCCGCTCCTTCATAGGTGTGCATTCTAAGCGCCTGTTCAATTGTAATGTCGTCATCGGGATTTTTATGGTTTAAAAGTTTATGTATGGCGTTCATCGGATGAGGATTTGTAACAGGCGCGTCTGAACCTGCGGCGATACGCATTCCCATAGCGAGTTCTTTTTTGTACTGTGATAATTCCTTTGAGCGTTTTCCCAGAATAGACTGATAATATTCTTCCGGCTCCAGATTCCAGTTTACCATGTACGGCTGACGCGAGATATGAATGCCCGCGTTGACAATGCGCCGCCTCTTCTCATCATCTAAAAGATCGGCATGTATCATGCCGTGTCTTGCGTCATCTCTCGGAAAAAGCTTTTGCGCGTTTTCAACCGCGCTTATAAAAATTTCTGAAGACTTGTCGCCTATGCAGTGAATCACAGCCTGTAAACCTTCCCTGTGCGCGTCAAGCACAAATTTACGCACTTCTTCTTCGCTGCGGTACAGAATGCCTGTATTGTCAGTGCCTTCGTAAGGCGAAAGAAGGGCGGCGTCGCAGCAGCCGAAACAGCCGTCTATCGCAGCGTCAAAACAGCCGCCCGCGCGGGGAAGCCCGAGTTTTTTTATCTTGGCAAGATCGCGCGTCTGAAAAAAAAGCCGCGTCTGAAAACCGCTTTTTTGTCCGCGAGCAATGCGCGATGAAATCGTAACGTCTAAATCCAGCGCGAAACCTACGCCTTCCGACGCGTGTACCGTGCCGACGCCGTTAGCCGCCATGCGATCGTACGCGCGCGCGATATTGTCAACTAACGCCGTTATTGGAACTTTTCCCGTTATAAAATCGACTGAAGAATAAAACGCGTCGCGCGTAATAATCCCCGATTCCGCGTCAAAACCGCGCATGTTATAGATTTTTTTCGGCATCATATCGCGCATTTTGGAATTTATAACGCAGGAATGTCCGTCGTAGCATACTATAAAAACAGGCTTACCAGGAAATGCCGCGTCAAGTTCGGCGCGGACAGGCAGACGCTTTTCTTTAACGGAATGGGCGCTTGCGCCGAACGACAGGATGAACGGAGGCTTGTCGCGAGTGTCATATTCTTTTAAAGCCGTAATTAACTCTTCGTGTGATGCCGCGTCCTTGATATCGGTTGTCGCCGAGAAAATCGCGTAAGAGGCAAGGTGCACATGGGTGTCAGCAAACGCTGGCAGCAGAGCGCCTTCTCCGATTTCAAAAACAGGCAGGGATGAGTATTCGTCAGGCAATCTGCCGCCCAAAAATACTATGCGTCCTTTATCTTCCGCAAGGTATTGGTACTGCGAATTCTTATCGTCACAGCTAATAATATCACCATGATAAATATTCATAACAAACACTCCTTAAAGATTATTAACTCACCCGCGTAATATCCGCTCCAAGCGCGGCGAGCCTCTCAGGCAGATGCTCGTAACCGCGTTCAATCTGATACACGTTGCGTATAACGCTCTTGCCTTCGGCGCACATGGCGGCGATTAGCATTGCCATTCCTGCGCGAACGTCAGGGCTTGTAAGCTCGGAGGCGTGCAATTTTGTCGGGCCTGAAATGACGGCGCGGTGCGGATCGCATAACACAATTCTCGCGCCCATGCCGATCAGTTTGTCAACAAAGAACATCCGCGACTCGTACATCTTCTCGTGAATTAAAACCGTTCCTTTTATCTGCGTCGCGACAACGATTACAATGCTCACTAAATCGGGCGGGAAGCCCGGCCAGGGCGCGTCGTCAATCTTTGGNATCATTCCGCCGAGATCGTGATTTACTTCCATTGGCTGGCTTCTTGGAACGTGAATGATCGTACCCTCATGAGCCCAGAAGATGCCTAATTTTCCGAAGGCGACTTTAGCGGGGCGCATGTCCTCAGGACGCGCTCCCTGTATGTGAAGATCGCCTCCCGTGACTGCCGCAAGCCCGATAAACGAGCCGACTTCCATGAAGTCAGCGCCAATTTCATAATCGCAGCCGGAAAGTTTAGGAACTCCAGTAATCGTAAGTATGTTGGAGCCTATTCCCTCAATCTTTGCGCCCATTTCAACTAACATTTTGCAAAGATCCTGCACATGAGGTTCGCTCGCGGCGTTAGTTAAAATTGTTTTATCTTTCGCAAGGACTGCCGCCATGATCGCGTTTTCTGTCGCCGTAACGGAGGCTTCGTCAAGAAAAATATCCGATCCTGTCAGGGACTTTGCCGTAAATGTAAAGTTGTCGCCGACTTTAACTTTAGAACCCAGCTCCGTCAGAACTAAAAAATGCGTGTCAAGCCTTCGTCTTCCTATAACATCGCCGCCAGGCGGAGGAAGTATTACCTTTCCTGTCCGCGCCAAAAGCGGTCCCGCGAAAAGTATCGACGCTCTGATTTTTAACGCTTGCTCGCGTGGTATCTCAGAAAGTTTTATGTCGTTTATATGAAGTTTGATGACATTAGGCTCTATCGATTCAACTTCACCGCCAAGAGCGATGAAAACATCCAGCATAACATTCACGTCTTCAATATCGGGAATGTTCCTTAAAATAACCGGCTCGTCTGTTAAAAGCGCAGCGGCAATGCAGGGAAGAGCGGCATTCTTGTTCCCGCTAACTTTGATAGTCCCGTTAAGCGGAACCTTGCCGTTAATTATATACTCACTCATATTTTAATGTAACTGTTAAGGCTTATGATTGTCAATTATATGTAAATAATTTTTATCTTGCGATAAAAGCCTATTTATGCAACAATGTACTTAATATACTTAATAGAGGTAATCATGAAAAAAACAGCCGTTTTATTATTTTTTATACTAATTTTTTATTTTGGCTGCAAAAGCGATAAAAAAGAAATCCCTAATGACGGGTTTGTTAACGCCGACGATTATTCGGCTTTGGATTCAGAGTTCGCGGATTCCGGAAACGGAAGACAGCTCGCGAATAACGCGGCTATGCAAGCCGCGTTCACCCTCGACTTTAGGCCTTTAAAAGCCGAGCCTGTCAGCGAAGTTGAAACTTTAAGCGCCGCCGCGCTTTCAGGATCCGCGTCTGCGGATTCAGGGCAGGGAAGCAGCACAGGCGGCGGTTTGCGAAAACTTTCCGATTATAAAACCGTTTATTTTGATCCTGTTAAAGAAGCTGCCAGAATACAGGAAATCCGCGCTGCTCAGGAAGAAGGACGGCAAGGCGAGCTTCAGATTGGCGGCAGCGAACCTCTTACCGTGATTGACTGGGGGCCGAGAGGCGAATATTCATCGGCAATTCAGCGCCCGTCTATTTATGTTATTTTTTCACAGCCGATGGTTGCGCTCGCGAGTCTGGGAGAACAGAGCGCGGCTTCGCCTTTTGTGACGATTACTCCTTCCATCAAGGGAAAATTCCGCTGGTACGGCACNGGTTTTTTAAGCTTTGANGGNGATGAGCCGTGCCTCAGCCAGCAGTCGTACACAATCACAGTTGCGAATAACGCAAAGTCGCTTAGTGGAGCCGAGATTTCTGGCAATAGGGTTTTTTCTTTTGTTACCGAATCGCTCAGCATTAGAAGCGTTACACCCGGCGAAGAATTCAGGGAAAAGACGAATTTCCGTTTTGATAATAACAATGTGCCTCCTGAAGCCGCAAAATCAATCAGTTTGTTGTTTAATTATCCCGTGCAGGCCGCCGACATTAATCAATATTTGCAGATAACAACGCAGACGGGAAACGCGAACAGCGTTAGCAGACGATTTACGCTAAAACAGAATGACGAATATAAAATAACCGCCGAATTGGCGGATACTATAAATTTTGATACGCAGGTCAGCGTTACATTGAAAGCCGGCGCAAGATCGCGCGGGGCAAGCCGAGGAACGGAATCGGATCGCAGATTCAACTTTAGAACTCCCGCTCCTTTCAGGGTGACAGAATACAGCAGAATGGCGGGATACGGCAGATACAGCAATATTGTCGAAGTTTTTTTCAGTCATGGTTTAAATGAAAATTCAGCGCGTAACGCTGTCAGGACAGAGCCCGCTATGGCTATCGACAGCAAGAGCGTTGAAGTATACGCGAATATGTTAAGAATATCCAATCTGCCGGTAAAATTCGGCGACCGTTTCACGCTTATTGTCGGAACTAATATTGAGGATATTTACGGCAGAAAATTAAGCGCTCCTTATTCATGCCAGATTGTTATGCCAAACGAACCGCCGCCGAACGGTAATGTAAATTTTTTGGATTACAGGACAAATCTGATGCTGGAAGCGCAGTTTCCGCCGCGTTATCTTTTTGAGTATGAAAATATTACGAGAAATTCTTTTTATCAGTTAGCCTCTGATAAAAATCCGTTCTTATATGCCGCTGACGGTTATTACGATAAAAGAGAAAGGGATTGGAGCAATGTTCCAAGGATCAATCTGCCTTATAATGAAGTTAACACAAAATATTTTGAACTGTTTGATATGTCTCCGTATCTGAACAGGCAAGGGCGCGGATTTGTAAATTTTAAAACTGATCTGGAATTGTTAACCAGCGAAAGAATTAACGACGATACTTTCCGCGCTGGAACCAGAAAGTATGATAATTTTTATAATATTCAAGTAACGGACCTTGGAATGACGGTGCGTTACGGATTTAACAAAGCCGTAGTATTAGTTACAAACCTTTCAACCGGAAAGCCTGTTGAAAAAGCCAGAGTGACGCTGTTAAACAACACAGAAGTTAATGATAAAGATGATATATCTTCTATAAAAAGTTACGCATCGGCGGTAACGGGCAGTAACGGTCTTGCCGTAATTAATATGAATTCTTTAACGCTAAGAAATAATTCATTGATGAATAGCTATCCCAGAAATCCGTTTGTTATGGCTGAAAAAGACGGAGATAGGGCTGTTTTTAATCCAAATTCGCATAATATGTGGCGATCCGGAATTAATTCCGATACCCCGCAGCGCGCGGAGGAAATTGTGCCTATCGCGTTTATGTTTTCCGATCGCGGCCTTTACAAACCGGGAGAGGATATAACATTCCGAGGCGTTGATCGTTCAAAAGTGCTTGGCATGTACGCCATCTACAACGGCGGTTATAGTGTCGCTCTGGAAGAAAACAATTACCGTCCTCAAAAAATCGCGGTGCTTAACGGAACAACGACAGAATCCGGAAGTTTTTACGGGCAAGTAACTTTGCCTGAAGATGTTGAACCGGCTTCCTACAGGCTTGTTTACAGGCGTGTTAACGGCGAAACCGAGAACGAAGAGATAGTGGCGAGTATTCCCATAACAGTCGCGTTTTTTGAAAGATTAAGGTTTCAGGCGTCTCTTTCATCGCCTCCTGAAGCTGTTTTGTTAGGTGACGATCTAAATCTGACGTTAAGGGCAAGTTATCTTTCTGGCGGAAGCCTTTCAGGCGCTTCATGGGCGGCTGAATGGTTCGAGGAGATGACGGTATTCCGTCCGGATAACAAGGATACAAGGGACTTTGAGTTCGGCCCGAGGCGGGCGTGGGACAGCAGGCGTTACATCGGTTCCGAGAACGGATCGCTTAACGGACAGGGCAGCGCGACCATCAGCCAAAAAACAGGCGGCAGCAAGGTAACGGGCGCGCCTTATGTTTATCGGGCTGAAGCGATGGTGACAGACATCAGCAATCAACAGATTACCGCGCGGCGTTCCGTGATCGCTCACCCTGCGGGTTTTTACATCGGTTTAAACAGGGGTACGGGCGGTTTTATCCGCGCAGGACAGGAATTTACGTGTAACTTTTTAACTGTTAACACCTCAGGTGAAAAAACGTCAGGTAACGCTCTTTTTCTGCAAACCGGAGAAGGAGCGGGGCAGCTAAAAGCGGAACTTATCCGCGAAGAATGGCGGCGCGTGCAGCAGCGCGGGGTAAGCGGTTATATAAATGACGAATACATTTTAAATCAGGTAACAGACGGCGTTCAGACGGTAAATATTCAAAGCGGCTCAGGCGCAATTAAAGTTAAGCCTTCCGCCGCGGGTATGTACATGCTTCGCGTTTCATCGAAAGACAGGGAAGGCAGGACAGCTCTTACGGAAATTAGTTTTTATGTTACGGGTTCAGGCGGTTATTGGAACATGAGCGATCCGACGGAGCTTCGGCTTGTGCCTGATCAGGAAATGTATGAGCCGGGAGATACCGCGAAAATTATGCTTCAAAGTTCCCTTCCTTCGGGATATTACCTTATTACAGTTGAAAGAGACGGCATTTTCAGCGAAGAAGTTCGTAATCTGACAGAATCTTCCGCCGTAATTGAAATTCCAATTGCGCGTAACTATGTGCCTGTGGTTTATGTGGCTGTTTCTTCATATTCGGTGCGCTCAGGACCTCCGACTCATGAATACGGCACCCCCGATCTGGATAAGCCAAAAGGTTATTTTGGCGTAACGCGGCTTAATGTGAATACGCGCGTAAAAGCTTTCTCCGTTTCCGTGCAGCCCGATAAAAAAACTTACCGTCCCGGCGAAGAAGTGACAATGACGCTTACCGCGACAAGGGACGGAACGCCGCTTCCGAACGCGGAGCTTACCCTTATGGCTGTAGACAGGGGCGTGCTGGATCTTATCAATTACCGCGTGCCAGATCCGATAGAGCATTTTTATTCAAGCTGGCTGTTTCCGCTTTATGTATACGGCGGAGATTCCCGTTCCATGCTGACAGACCCTGTTACTTACAATGTAAGAGAGCGTATGGGCGGAGATTCGGATGACAGCAAGCTCGAAGAACGCAAGGATTTTAACCCGACCGCAGTTTTTGAGCCAATGCTGATTACGGACGCAAATGGCGTTGTTACGTGCAAATTCAAACTTCCTGACAATCTGACAACATATCGCGTAACGGTCTTTGGGGTGCGCGGCGATCTTTTCGCTCTTAAAGAGAGCGAAATCGCCGCTCAGAACATGATAAACGTAAGGGAAGTTGTTCCGCGCCGGCTGCGCGAGCGGGACACGGCGGAGGCCGGAGTGCTTATCACAAATCTTGATTCGTCGTCACAGGCAATAACGATAAAGCTCGACATCGGCTCTCCTTTAGCGAACGATGAATCAAGCGGCTTGCAGAAAGTTGCGGGACAGGCTTTTGTTGACGGNACNGCGGAAAGGCGGGTAACTGTCAGAAGCGGCGAGAATGCCGTCGTCTATTTTGATGTTGCCGCCGTTAAAAAGGGCAATATTACGCTAAATTTTACGATAAACTCAAGTATTCTTAATGAAAAGCTTATTCGTGAAATGACAATAGAACACCCGCTTATAATGGAGACCGTTACGACAACGGGAACTGTCAGCGGTCAGACAGGGTCTGAAAATTCGGTAAGCGAAGGATTGGTTATACCGTCATTTGCAGATAACGGAGTGGGAAACCTTTCTGTAATACTTGACGCGACGCGGTTAAGTTTGCTGGATAACGCTGTTTCATATCTTTTCAATTATCCCTACGGTTGTCTTGAGCAGCGCAGCGCGGCGGTAATGCCTCTTGTTATATTCGGCGAATATCTTGACGCGTTAAGCATTAAAACCGATGTTTCCAATCCTAAACGCGTTGTGGAAAACGAGCTAAGGAGCTGGGCTCAGATCCAGCTATCTAACGGAGGTTTCCCCTATTGGCCGAGCGGCAATTCGGGAGATTTTTATGTCAGTTTGCGAATAGCCCACGTTATCGCTATCGCGAAATCAAAAGGTATATCTGTTCCTTCATCGCTTAACACAAACACCCTTGTCACGTTTTTAAACCGCGAATATCAGACTTTACAGAGATTGCGGCCAGAAAACGCCGGTTACGCTTATCAGTCGTATCTGCAAAGTTATATGCTTTATGTATTCGCGCTCCTCGGCGAACGCGTAGATCCGTCGCGGTTAGCTGAAATACTTAGCCGCGACAATGTCGATCCGTCGGTGTTTGCTTTTGTCGGCATGACATACCATTCCATGTCGCGTAACGATGACGCTGCGAATGTCGCGCAGCGTTTGCGTAATTTGGTGCGAATGACGGTGCGTGGCGCGGATATTACCGACCCGTTAAGCGAACGCTCATACAATTATTACGGCGGCACGATTGAACATTTAGCGCTTACCCTGCAATTCTTCGCGGAGCAGTTTCCCGGTGACGATATAAATACGCGGCTCCTTTACTCGCTGCTTGAAAATCAGCGTTCAAAAACAGGTTATTGGGCAAGCACGGCTGTGACAGTGCGCGTGCTTTCTGCGGTGGATGCCCTGATAAGAGCGGAAAACCTTACGAATACCGATGTAAGAAGCACAGTAACGCTTGCGGGAGCTGAAATTTTGCAGGGATCGTTCAAAGGTCTTGGGGCAAAGCCCGTTACCGGAACTTTTAATTTTAGCGATAACGCGCTAAAAAATCTTCCGCGTGATCGCATGCAGCAGCTTAACATTACGCGTAACGGAATAGGAAGCATCTACTACACAGCCTCCCTGCGTTATGCGATACCTTCCGAGCTTCAAAGTTTCCGCGACGAAGGTTTAGGCGTATTTATGACGGTTTCAGATATAAACACAGGCGCGGAAATTCGCGGCACAGCGCTGCAAAGCGGAAAAACATACCGCGCGCGGGTAAGGGTATCTTCAACGCGGGATCGCTCGTATGTCGCCCTTCGCGTTCCCGTTCCCTCAGGCGCGGAGATTCTTGACATGGCGTTTGTGACAACTGCTTCTTACGAAGGCGCAAATCAGGAAGGCGAATCCGAGCGCAGAGGCTCATGGCTTAGCCATCAGGCAATAATGGATAACGAGATTCAATATTTCTGGGATTATTTTTTCAAAGGAGAATCGACAGTCACTTTCCTTTTTCGCACCGCGCGAAGAGGAGTATACCCCACGCCGCCAGTTCAAGCCGAGTGCATGTACGAACCAGAAATTTTCGGTAGAACAAGAGGATTGATATATACTATTGAGTAAGGAAGAAATTTATTATAGAGGTATATTAAGAGAAGAAGATTCACGCAAAGACGCGAAGAACGCAGAGAGAATAAAGTTGTATTAAAAATTATATTTTAACAACAAAATTATCTTTGCTTGAAAGAATAATAATTAATTTTATTCTCTGCGTCTTTGCGCCTCTGCGTGAAATTCTTTAGATAACAGAAGTTAAGGATATTATGATTGCTAAGAGTAGTTTAAAAATAATAATTATTAGTGTTGCGGCTTTAGTTTTATTTTATCTCCTTTTGCGTTTTTTTCCGTATCCTGCGCTTCGGGAGTTTCAATCGCGTCCTTACAGCGTCCGCTACTATGATCGTTACGGGATGTTGTTGCAGATAACGCCGCTTGCGAACGGGGTACGCAGGGAAAAAACGCTTGAAATTCCTGAGCATGTAAAGGATGTGTTTGTTTTTTCAGAGGATAAGCGTTTTTACAGCCACTTTGGAGTTGACGGCATATCGCTGATTCGCGCGTTATATCAGAATGTGTCAAAGGGAAGGAGGGTAAGCGGCGCGTCTACAATCACGATGCAGCTTGCCCGTCTAATTGCGCTGGAAAGTTCATCGAAAAAGGCGGGTAACGCTCAAGGTGATTACAGACCTCCAAGACGGCAAAATTTACGGCATAAGATTCTTGAAGCGTTAAATGCCATAAGACTGGAAACGCGGTTTTCAAAAGATAAAATACTTGATATGTATATAAATTCCCTGCCTTTCGGTTTTTCCGCAGAAGGAGTGGCATCCGGGGCGAAAGTTTTTTTCGCGTCGGAGCTGTCGATGCTTTCGCCGGCGCAGCTGTTTTGTCTTGCGGTAATTCCACGGCGGCCAAGCCTTTACAACCCGCATGATAATCCCGCCAACTGCGCGGCTGCGGCTTCTGTATTGCAGGCAAGATTTGCAGATAACAAAAAAATGTCGCGTAAATGGCCGCTGCTTGCTAAGGCAGACGAAAGGGATTTTCAATTCGCGATTTCTTCGGCGCGGCGTTTTCAGTATCCGTTTGAACTGCCTCATCTTATTCGTTTAATAAACGCGCGGCTGGCATTAGAAGACCCGTCTGCCTTCGAGATGCGTCTTTCTGTCGATCTTGCGCTTCAGCATTATCTTGAAAAAGAAATTGCGGGTAACGTAGCGCTCTCTTATTCGTCGCGTATTACAAACGGTTCCGCTTTGGTTATTGACAATGATACGATGGAAATTTTGGCGTGGGTAGGAAGCGCNAANTTTTTTAACAATGAAGCCGCAGGACAGATAGACGGNGTGCTTGCGCTTAACCAGCCTGGAAGCAGCATGAAGCCGTTCCTTTACGCGATGGCGCTGGAATCAGGTTTTAATCCTTCCGACGTGCTCTCTGATGTGCCGATGACATTCGGTGAAACGGAAGTTTACATTCCGCAGAATTTTAACAATCGTTTTAACGGGCCGATGCTCTTTCGCCCGTCTCTCGCGTCAAGCCTTAATATCCCCGCGGTTTATCTGCTCCACAGGATTGGCGTAAGAAATTATGCGAAAAAACTTTTAGAGCTCAAGTTTGATTCTATCGAAGAAACGGCTGAAGATGCCGGTTTAGGCCTTGCTTTGGGAAACGCGCCTGTAAGCCTCCTTGAACTTGTCAGGGCGTTCAGCGTTTTTCCGCGTGACGGCGTTTATTCGCCTGTTACATGGCGGATAACTCGAACCTTCGGTTCGGAGAGCTCGAACCTTCGGTTCGGAGAACAGAGAATTTATTCTTCCGATACGGCGCGTTTGATCTGTTCGTTTTTGTCTGACGTGGGAGCGCGCGTAACGGCGTTTGGATCGGGAAGAAATTTTAGAACGTCTTTTCCTGCGATTTTTAAAACCGGAACGGCTAATCAGTATCAAAGTATAGTTGCGCTTGGAGCGAGTATGAAATATTCGGTCGGGGTGTGGATGGGAAACTTTACGGGAGAAACAGTTCTTGATAAAACGGGAAGTTCCGTACCCGCCGCTGTTGTGCGAAATACGCTGAATGCGCTGCATGAGGTTAACTCAAATTTTAAAAAGGAATTTCCCGCGCCGGAGAATTGGCGTTTAAAACGGATATGCGCTGTTTCNGGNATGGAGCCCAATGAAAATTGTATTTCCGTTATCAATGAATACGCGCATCCTGACGAAGTAAAAAAAACATGCACATGGCATCAAATNATAAACGGCAGGAGCGAGACTGTATACCCTGCCGAATATCAGATGTGGTTTACAGCTTCCGTCAGNCAGGGCTACCTTGATTACAGTTCTCGTCCCCTTGAAATAATAAATCCCCGCGAAGGTTTTGTATACTTGTCTGGGACGCAAAAAAGCATGTATGAAATACCGGTAGAAGTTATCGGNGGCGGCGAAAGTTTATTGCACATAACGCATAACGGGGAAACCTTCAGCGTAAACCGCCCGTTTATTTTCTTTGTGCCGCGAAAAACTGGTTTAAATATATTAAGGGTTCAAAACGGCGAAGAAGAGGAAATTGTCACTTTTTTTGTAGAACCTTAACTTTTTTTGTTGCAAAAAAAATCAATATATGTTAAAATACCCCTATGAAAAACAATATATTAAAAACTTATATTTTAATTGGGGTGGTTTTAGTAATGTGTGCAGATTGTAGCAGTAATCAAAAACTTGGTGACGGGCTTTTTGCCCGTATCGAAACCAATCGGGGGGAAATTATCGTGCGTCTTGAGTATGAAAAAACCCCTCTGACGGTATGTAACTTTGTCGCGCTTGCGGAAGGGAACATGGATAACAGTAAGGGCAAGAAATATTATGACGGCCTGGTTTTTCACAGGGTAATTTCTGTGGCAAACGGCGATGGTCAGGATTTTATGATTCAAGGCGGATGCCCTCAGGGGACAGGCAGGGGCGGTCCCGGGTATCAATTCACGGATGAATTCGATCCGTCGCTGAAGCATAACAGACCCGGCGTGCTTTCCATGGCAAACGCGGGGCCCGGCACAAACGGCAGCCAGTTTTTTATCACCATCGTCCCGACTCCTCATTTGGACGGGAAGCATACTGTTTTTGGTTATGTAGTTGAAGGGCAGGATGTTGTCAATAAAACCATGCAGGGCGATAAAATTCAGAAGGTTACGATAATTCGCAACGGCCAGAAAGCAAGCGCGTTTCAGGCTGATCAGCAGAATTTTAACCGCTTGTTGAACAGATAAAAGAAAAATTATGGATAGTGAAGACACAGCTCAAGATTCAAGAGATGAATTTGTCTGTAAAAAAATATTTTTTCTTTATCCAAACGCGTCAATTCAGAATCAAATTATTACTGAATTGAATAAGAGTGAATTTGAGGTGTATATAGCGAAAGATCATACGCGTCTTGCGGGCGTGCAGAAGAAATATAAAGAATCTATCATTTTTATCAACATTGACGAAAAGATGCCTGCGGCGGAATGGGAAAGGTGGATTAGCGCTTCGTTAGCTACCGAGCCGACATTAAAAATCGGAGTGTTCACATCCAATAACGACGAAGAGTTCCGCGCGAATTTTGTTAAAAACAATAAACTGCAATGCGGTTTTATTAATATCAAACATGATCTGAGTAAAACCGCGGGCGTAATCATGGAAATGATGAATGTTATGAATGTTAAAGGGCGGCGGAAATATTTGCGCATATCTCCCGATCGCGATTCTATTGCCTCAATAAGCATTCCGGTAGGCGGAGAATTTATTAAAGGCGTTATTAAAGATATCAGTATAGTGGGATTTTCATGCGTGTTTGAAGGAGAGCCGAACTTAAAAAAGAGCACACTGATAAAAGATATACAGATAAAACTTCAGTCAATGCTGCTTAATGTCGAGGCCGTTGTTTTCGGATCGCGCGATCATGAACAGGATAATCAAACTGAAAGAATTTATGTTATGCTTTTCACGCAGCGCAT
>JGI24695J34938_10002265_pt1 | contig 14871 bp, 9 predicted proteins | sample TergutCo191P3_FD_34938 | JGI IMG/M metagenome (IMG submission 34938) | reverse complement strand
GCTTTAGCAGCCTCTTTCTGCGCCTGTTCATATTCCCACAGCATATTTTTGGCAAGCATCATCACCTGCATGAGAGGTCTCTTTGCGGGACATGTAAACGCGCAGCAGGCGCACTCAGCGCACATACCAACTTTAAATTTTTTAAGCAGCTCAGGTTTTTTAAGTTCATACGCTTCTTCAATTTGGGGCGGCATCAAACTCATAGGGCACTTAAACATACACCGTCCGCATTTAAGGCAAGGCGTTGACTCGGGAACTTCCGCGTCTTTTGCCGAGAAAGCCAGCGCGGCGCTTGTTATTTTAACAATTGGAATGGGAACATCAAGGTTTGGGATTGATGTTCCCATCATCGGTCCGCCAAGAATAACTTTTTTTACATCATCTTTAAGACCGCAATATTCAAGCAATTCACGGACAGGCGTGCCTATCGGCGCGATTACATTTTTCGGATTTTTTACCGCAGATCCGTCCACAGTTACGCACCTTGAAACAAGGGGCATTCCTGTTTTAATGTATTTTGTAAAAACATCAATGGTTGTGCAATTAACAACGATACATCCGACATCCGGCAAACGTCCGCCCTCAGGAACAATTCTTCCNGTAACGTTATACACAAGAACTTTTCTCTCGCCCTGAGGATACAACGACGGCAGAACACGAACGGAAACATCCGTTCCCGCAAACACTTCCGGTTTTAATTTTGTTCTTGCGCATACTTCCTGCATTTTTTTGATAGGCTCAGGCTTGTTATTTTCGATACAAAAAATAATATTTTTCGGTTTTAAATATTTCGCCATCAGCTCAACAGCGTCATACTCATAATCAAATTCATCTGTCATTGTGCGGGTGTCAGAAGTGATATACGGTTCGCACTCCGCTCCGTTGATCAAAATGTAATCAAGTATAACATGCTCTTTAAGAGTAAACTTCGGCGCTGTCGGATACCCGGCGCCGCCAAGCCCTACTACACCGCTGTTCCTTACAGCTTCCAAAAATTCCGCAAGGTTTGTGACTGTCGGCGGCGTTAAACCTTCCCACAGTGTTTGATTTCCGTCGGAAGCAATCGTGATCGCGGCTGTTTTTTCTCCGGTAACGGAGTCGAACGCATCAATACTTTTGACGGTGCCTGACACGCTCGCGTGTACGGGAGACGAAACAAACCCGACAGCTTCGCCGATCAACTGCCCTACTTTAACCTGATCGCCGACAGCGACAATTGGTTTTGCAGGCGTTCCCGAATGCATTAACATCGGCAGTCTTACTTCTTTCGGAACAGGAATTGCTTCCGGTTCCATCGAAGCTGTGTTTTTACAATGCGGCGTATGAACCCCGCCCAGTTTTTTCTTAAACATATTTCCTCACTCTGTTATGTTCAATTTTGACAATATCAACTTAAGCCGGATTTACGGCGATTATAAACATCATAAAAAACAGCAAACACAAGAACCAACGCTTTTACAACATATTGCGAATGAGGACTCATATTCAACAATATCATACCATTGTTTATTGCCGCCATTACAAGACCGCCGACAATAACGCCGATTACAGTTCCGATACCGCCGCCTGCGGAAACGCCGCCGATATAACAAGCAGCGATTGTGTCCAGTTCGTACAGGTTTCCGGCTTGCGGAAGAGCACTGTTCATGTAACCGGTTGAAACAACTGAGGCAAGCCCTGTAAGCCCGCCCATGAAACAAAATACTATAAATGTAACAAGTTCCGAATTAATTCCCGAAAGCTTCGCGGAACGCGGATTGCCGCCGACTGCGTAAATGTATCTGCCAAGAACTGTGTTGTTCAATATAAAATGAAAAGTAAAAATAGTAATTCCCAAAACAAGCGCGACAATCGGAAGACCGCGGTAACCCGCGAAACGTTCCGCAAGACCAAGTATCAGAATACTGATTAATGTCAGTTTGACAATAAATAAAGGAAGCGGAGCTACTTCAAACTCATTGGCAATCTTTTTTTTGCGTCCCAAAAACTCGGACGCAAAGAAAACTGTCAATAAAAGAATCGCGATTACAAACGGCATTGGATAGTAAGGTCCTATTTTATCCGCTTTAATTACTTCATCCAGAATTCCTGTGGAAAAAAGCGAATAACCTTTATCACTTAGACTGACAGGATTAACTTTAGTAATGATATATGTTAAGCCCCGGAAAAGCAGCATTCCCGAAAGCGTAACAATAAACGACGGAAGTTTTCCGAACGCAACCCATGCTCCCTGATACGCGCCGATACCTACGCCAATCGCTATTGATATCAGCACGGTAGCCGGCATTCCAACTCCCAAATTGTAAACCATCGCGCTTATCGCTCCGACAAACGCGCAGACAGAACCGACAGAAAGATCAATGTTTTGCGTAATGATGATCATTACCATGCCAACCGCGAGAATTAGCACATAACTATTTTGAAAGAAAATATTTGTAAAATTTCTGGAAGCCCAATTGATACCGTTTGTAAGCGGAGCGAAAATAATCATTATCAGTATTAACATTAAAAACATTGAGTAATTTCTAAGATTAGTTTTCAGCAATGTTTTAACATCAGTTGTTAAAATAACTTTTGAACCCATTAATTTCTCCTTATCCAACCAGAGCCATATGCATTATTTTTTCCTGAGAAGCTTCTTCTTTTAAAAGTTCCCCTTTAATTTTTCCTTCGTTCATAACATAAATTCTGTCCGCCATACCAATCGCTTCCGGAAGTTCGGAACTAACCATTATCACGCTTTTTCCCGCGGCGATCATCGTGTTAAGTATTCCGTAAATTTCAGTTTTCGCGCCGACATCAATACCTCGTGTCGGTTCATCAACAATAAAAATTTCCGGGTTAGCCTGTAAACTTTTCGCTACAACTACTTTCTGCTGATTACCGCCTGAAAGATTTCTTACAATCTGATTAATAGACGGCGTTCTTATATTGAGATTTTTCCTGTGTTTTTCCGCTTCTTTTATTTCTTTTTGATTATCAATGATTCCGAATTTTGAAATTGTATCGAGACTTGCATGAGTAATATTTGTTTTAATATCCTGAATTAAAATCAATCCAAGATTTTTTCGATCTTCGGAAATATAACCAATCTTTGATTTTATCGCGGAATGAACATCCTTAAAAACTTTCTTCTCGCCTTTAATAATTAATTCGCCTTCACAGCGCGAACCGTAAGATCTTCCGAAAATACTCATCATCAATTCCGTGCGTCCCGCTCCCATTGGTCCGCAAAAAGCGAGTATTTCGCCTTTGCGAAGATAGAACGAAACATTATCAACAACTTTAATATCGTGGTAATCAGGATGATAAACTGTCCAGTTTTTAACTTCCATTATCGTTTCGCCCGGCGTTGATACGCGCTCAGGAAAACGATGCGTCAAATCTCTTCCAACCATATCTTTGATGATCATTTCTTCAGTAAGGTTATCGTTTTTAACATCGTAAGAACTTATTGATTTACCGTCGCGCAGAATAGTTACTGTATCCGCAACTTTTAAAACTTCGTTTAATTTATGCGAAATCATAACAAGAGTTATTCCCTGCTTTTTTAATTCCAGCATAAGATTAAGAAGTTTTTCGCTTTCATCATCGTTTAAGGATGATGTAGGTTCGTCAAGTATCAACAGTTCGGCTTTTTTTGAAAGAGCGCGCGCAATTTCAACTAACTGTTGTTTTCCAACTCCCATTTTACTGACAATTGTTTCCGGCGGTTCGTTTAAACCGACTGTCTTTAAATATTTTTTTGATTCTGTTATATATTTTTCCCAGTTAATTATGCCGAACTTTGTTTCCATATGTCCCAGGAAGATATTTTCATAAATTGATAAATAAGGACTGAGCGCCAATTCCTGATGAATTATCGCAAGCCCTTCTTTTTCGCTGTCTTTTACGTTGTTGTAATCAGTTTCGTTTTCTTTATAAAAAACTCTGCCGTCGTAGCTGTTTTTCGGATATACGCCGGAGATACAGCTCATCAATGTTGATTTGCCTGCGCCGTTTTCTCCGCACAATGAATGTATTTCGCCTTTTTTAACTTTGAAATTAACGTTTTCTAAAGCTTTAACTCCCGGGAATTCTTTCGTTAGATTTTCAATATTGAGAATATATTCGCTCATGAATTTTCCGGGATTTCAAAAAAAAGCGCCTGACCACTCGCAAGTAATCAGGCACCTTCAATCAAACACTAGCGAAGCTGAGCCGCTTGTGCGTCATCATAGAATCCGGCATCAACAGGAACCAAAATATTATCTTTGGTTACAAGGATCGGATCCAAAAGCAATGTATTTACATATCCCGTTCCGGTATATCCGATTTCTTTAAGATCGCCGTCCGCAAGAACTGTGCCGGGAATGTTGATTGTCTGTCCTTTAACAAGCTGATCAGCTAACATCATTGCAGCTTCAGCAAGTTTTGCTGTGTCTTTGAAGACTGTGCTGTATTGTTCGCCGTTCTTAATCGACATAGCAGAATCAAACTCCGCGTCCTGACCTGAAGTTACAGGAAGTTTTGCCTGATATTTTGCGTCTGCTTTGCATGCTTCGAGAATAGCGCGGGCTAATGTATCGTTCGGAGCGAGAACCGCGTCCAAAGTAACAGCGGCAGCCGCGCCGCCCAACAATCCTTCCATTCTGCGTTTTGCGATTTCTGCTGACCAGTTTTCAGTCGCAATCTGCTGGAAAGCGGGTTCTGAATAATGTTTCGGGAAAGGACCGACAACTCTTAAAACNCCGCTGTTAATAAACGGAAGAAGAACATCCATCGCGCCCTGGAAGAAGAAGTTAGCGTTTGCGTCTGTCGGTGAACCGGCAAACAGAGTGATATTTTTGGGAGCAGCCGCTGTGGCTGAAGCCAAATTCAATCCGTTTACAATGCTCTGACCCTGAAGAGTGCCGACTTTGTAATTGTTAAAAGTGATAAAATACTCATAATCATCTGTCCCTTGAATGATACGATCATAAGCGACAATGAGAGCGCCTTCACGTTTTGCTTCAGCAACTGCTGAACCGATACCATCATTGATGTTACCAATAATAAGAGCTTTTGCTTTTTGTGTCAGAAAGCTCGAAATCTGTTGGTTTTGAACCTGCTGATCCGCATTTGCCCACTGTACAGCCGCTTTATAACCGAGTTTTTCGGCTTCAGCTTTGAGCGAATTTCCGTCTTTTACCCAGCGTTGTACGTGGGTTTCGGGCATGGCGATACCAATATCGACCTTTCCCCCGCCGCAACTGATCAACATCGATGCAGCAACCATTAAAGCAAAAAGAACTGTTGCAATTTTTTTCATAAATTTCCTCCATAATTAAAGTGAATTTTTCCTATAGGTCATTATGACATTTCTTTAACGCTTTGGCAAGCAGAAAAAGGCGGCAGCCGCCTATTTGCCACAAAATCAACAATATGATAAACTCGAAAAATGCCGAAAATTGAAGTAAACGAGCAGGTTTTTTACACATTAGCGGGTTGTCCCAACGGAAAAAGCCGTTGGAAAACCGGAGACGAATTTGAAGAAGCGCTCACATGCGCAAAAGCAGAACTTGATGAAGACAGCGATAAGAGTCTGCCTGAAAGCGAGCGAACGCTTAAGATCGAGCTGAACGACACTAACCGCCCCGACCTTTGGGGAACGGCAGGCTGCGCGCGCCAGTTGCGAATTTATAACGGCGGCGGAATTCCAAAGTACGATTTTTTTTCGCGCAAAGACGATGTAAAAAAAACAGCGCGCAAAGTAAAAGCTGAATCAAGCGTAAAACAAGTGCGCCCTTTTATAACAGGTTTTATCGCAAAGGGAAAAACGATTTCCGATCCGATGTTACGCGACATTATCCAAACGCAGGAAAAACTCGCGTGGAATTACGGACGAAAACGCAGAAGTATGTCGATGGGCATCTACCGCATCCCGCTTATCAAATGGCCGATTACTTACAAAGGAGTTGATCCCGATTCTGTTTCGTTTGTGCCGCTGGCGTGGGACGGCAAATTAACGTTACGTGAAATTCTTAAACAGCATCCAAAAGGAAAAGAGTTCGCGTTCATTCAGGAACACGAGCCGATTCATCCGCTGCTGACTGACGCTGACGGAACAATTCTTTCGTATCCGCCGATTATTAATTCGAATGATCTCGGCGCGGTTCAGGTCGGCGACAGCGAAGTTTTTGTTGAAATTACCGGAACGGATTTACCGCTGATTACTCTCGCGACGTCGATCGTCGCGTGCGATCTCGCGGATAACGGTTTCACAATCGAACCTGTAGAAATCGAATATGATTTTGAAACTCCCTTCGGCAAAAACATTGTCACGCCGTTTTATTTTCAAGAGTCTGTCTTCTGCTCTCTCGCAAGAATAGAAAGATTCCTCGGCGAAAAATTAACCGCAGATGAATGCGTAAAAGCTCTCGCAAGAATGGGCGTTACCGCAGAAGCGGTAACAGATTGTGAAAAAGGCGGCGCGGCGAAATCTCCGTCACAAGGCGTTCGGGCGTATCCGTCTGAATATCGAAATGACTTTCTCCACGCGGCGGATGTCGTCGAAGATGTGATGATCGGCAGATCGTTAGGATCATTTAAACCGCAGCGCCCCGCCGACTCTACAATCGGAAGATTGCTGCCAATCACTCTTTTCAGCAGGCAGGTTAAAGAACTTTTAATCGGACTCGGTTATCAGGAAATGATCTACAATTATCTCGGCTCGCGGAAAGATCTTATCGAAAATATGCGCAGTAAATCTGACAATAACGCTGCCGGAAGCGGCGCGCCCGGCAAAGAAAAAACAATCCGCATTTTCAACCCAATGACGGAAAATTACGAATATGTCCGCGACTCCGTTCTCGCGTCTCTCATGACAAGCGAATCAATTTCCGGACGATCAATGTATCCTCACAAAATTTTTGAAGTAGGAAAAGTCGCATGGCTCGACGACAACGAAAACAACGGAAGCAAAACCGGTCAGTTCGCCGGATTCCTTCACGCAGGATCAGACGCGAACTTTAACACCGCCGCCGCGGAACTGCAGGCGATTTTTTATTATCTCTCAAAGGAATACGATGTGCGGGAATCATCGGATTCAAGATTTATTCCGGGAAGAGCCGCCGCAATAATCTGCAACGGAAAACAAGCCGGCGTTTTCGGCGAAATTCATCCTGAAGTGCTGGAAAACTGGGGCGTNACAGTCCCGTGCACGGCAGGAGAGATCGATCTGGATATGCTNCTGGAGTAGGGAATTTTACTGATTNAAAATTCATTCCGCTAAGAATCCGTACTNATATACTTTTGGCTGTATCTTCTCGGCTAAAACTGAAATTTTCTGCCGAAGTTCTTTTATAAGTTCATTGTAATTTTCATTATCGGATTTTGATTTCATTTTTCCGTTATCAGTTCTGCCTTGAAAAAATTCTTTAATATCATACAAACTTGCATTTTCATTGGCAGCAGGCTGTGAATGATAATATTGCCATAATTTTTTTCCTGCATTAAATACCNCTTTTGCTTCATCCGAGAATTGCAGCGCTTCCTTTTTTATTGTCTTGCTTTCTGTTAATAAATCGGCTTCTTGGAAATTATAAGTTCTGCCGTTTATATAATCATGCATAAAAGAACTTTTAAANTTGTTTTTTGCGTTAACTTCAATTTCAGAAAACGGTATCCAGTGATTAACGCCATGACCTGACTGAATAATATTTTTAAATAATGTAAATGTTAAACAATCATTTTGGAATTCAATATCATTTTTCCAATCATTATTAGGAAAAAGAAATTGATCGCGATCATTTAACCACNNNGCAGCAATGCAATGTCTGACAGCAAAATAAATTGAAATTTCTATNAAATTTTTATCGGTTATCCAACTCCCTCTGGGCGAAGCCATTTGACTTTTATCATTCATTATATAATTGACATTTGTTTGCTGGAAATCATTTCCTAAACAAGCCATAAAACCGATAATATTCTCATTTGGTCTGTTTCGGGTTGTTACTATCCATTCATTAATAAATTTTTTATCATCATAGCAAATAATGGTCTTATTTCCCGCAAACTGTTCATCTTCATTAAATACATCAGCTGTAATTTTTTTAAATGTTTGTTTATTACCGGTGTCCCAAATATGAAAACCTACAGGAAATTTACCTTTTACATTATCAAAAGTATTTGCCGGTACAAGAAACAATGTTTTAAGTTCAGCTTTAAATAAGGCGCGAAAATTATTAAAATGCGGAGCGTTTAATAATTTTAATGTAGAAAAAATTGCGATAATACAATCCGGTATTTCAAAATATATTCTGACAAGGAATTGAATAAATAATTCTCTGTTAGCGCAGTTTCCTAATTGACTTTGATATTTCATGTTTACCATCGTTTGATTTAAACCTGCTTTATGTTTTACGCCGTGAGACATAGTTTCCGCATAAGGAGGATTAATATAAATAATTAATTTTTTACGTTTTTGTTCATTGCTGATAATATTTTGTAAATTTACAGGCAGTTTTGAAAAATCATCATTCAAAAAATCAAATTGAAAAACATGATCTTCGATTAAATTCGCGCCGTTCTTAATCCGTTCTTTCATTACATCGACATCAGATGAATCGAGCGTAGAAGCCCAAACATTATTTTTACTTTTAAGTCCCGCTAATAAATTACCTGTTCCCGCGGCGCAATCCCAAATAAAATATTTGTCCTGCCAATCATCACCGAAAACACAGCTCAAATATTTTTGAGATAATTCAACCCATTGTCTTGGAGTAAAAAATGCGCCTTTACGTTCTCTGATGTCCTTATGAATACTTCTTCTTACTCCGAATCTACCGGCGCCGGTTCGATTATACCTGTTGTATTTGGATGCGCAGTGTCAAATATTTCGGTATAAAAAATCGAATTGGGATAATCGAGTAACGCGGCTTCCAATAAAGCGTCTCTTTGAATTTTGTCGCTTTCCTTCAGGAAAGCGCGGTTTGAAGAAGGATTGAAGATTGAACATCATCATTTCTGTCCGAAAGAGCCGATAAGCGCATATTCTTAATATTAGCGCTTACATATTCACGGCGTACGGGATCGTAAGCTCTGACTTCAACGAAACCGTTGTTCTCGCTTTCAGGATAAAAAACAACGATCGTTTTGCGCGACATGATCGTGCCCGTCACATCAACAGTTTTCGGCGTTCTGAAAAGAGTCGCTCTTTCATCAATTACGACTGCGAGTTTCCCGCCGATTGCAACTTGTGTAGCGAGAGAAAAACCTTCTCTTCCGGTATCGCGGCGAACTTCAACAAAATCATAAACNTTTTTATCGTTATCGAAAGTAATTCTTCGAATTTTACCTGTTAATACACCTTCTCCGAGAGACATTGACGCGTTCCATTTTACTTTGGTAGTTTCATCGCCTGTATCTTCTCCGAAAAGCGTGTAGAATCCCGCGTTGATCAACAATGAAAAACCCGGATTTGTAATGCCGGAAATTTCTATCGATTCAATTTCTTCGAATGTTTCAGGCTGATGCGCCTGCGGCTTCTCGGTTTTATTGCAGGAAAAAATCAATGTTATACAAAAAATAACCGCCAAAGTTAAAATAGTCTTTTTCATAAAATCCTCCGATTGAATAATTCGAACTTTGATATCGGTTCAAATTATACTGTATAGTTTAAATTACTATAAAACGGCGACATTGACAATAATCCCGAAAAACTTTATCATGTTCATATGGCTGGAAACGATACTCAAGGCGGAATGGATGCCGAGCTTGCCTCTTTATTAGGATCAGCGAGCGGNGANGACGCGCTGCCCGATTTTAATGATATTTTTGGNGAAAAAAAAGATGCNGCGGGTCAGGGTACAGGCNCCGANGTCGATCTTGGCAGCGGCGGTTTTCCGAAAGTAACCAAGCGCATGGAAGAAAAGGGGCATAATTTTTTTGATGACCCTAATTATTACAAATCCGCTCTTTCCAACGAGGGCGACATTGCGCAAAGAGTACATACCCTCCTTCAGAAATATTTGACCGCCAAAGACCCGAAAGACCGCAGCGTTTTCCGTCAGCAGTTTATCGCGCCTTATTGGGAATACCTTTTAAATGTCGCTCGGAAATCGACAGGTAAAATGGCTCCTTGCAAAAAGTATCTGCTTCGTTTCGGACTTCTGCATCCCAATTTTTTAAAACCGGAAACAAAAGATTTTTTCAGTAAGATCCTTGTCGAAAGCGATCTTGATCAGCCTGTCTATTATCTGGATGAATGGATCAACGCTGTAGGAACCAGCAGAATGCGTCCGTCAACAACCGATGAAGTGCGGGTATCAAGAAACAACCAGCAGTCAAAGTTAAATCAATTACTCGAAAAAGCGCAGGGAAAACTGGACGGCGCAAGAGTAATGCTGAAACAAAAAAACAAAGAACGCGCCGAAATCGAAAATATTCTGCGCGACAGAATCGGCATGATATACGAACACATTCCGTTACGTGAATTAAGCGATGTCTCGGACTGTCTGCAGGAAAGACAAAAAGCGGCAATCGGCGAAATTCAAAATCTGCTGAAAGAATTATTAAAGAACGATCATGAATTGGGATTCAGCATAAAAGATTTCGTCAGCGCGGAAGCGGATGTACAATCATTGATGGATAAAATTGCCGCAGAAGGCGGCGGTACTACTGTCGATATCGGCGCGGTAGACGCGGAATTCGACACTGTCCGCCAAATGGCAAAAATGACCGTAGGACGTCAGGGAAATCACTTCCCCGTTTTAACAAGCGAATATTTTCATTGCGGACCAAACGATGTCGCCACCCGCGAAAATGTTATAATGATGCTCGGAAAAATTGAAAGCGTTGACGCGGAAGCTTTCTGCCGCATTTACAAAAACAGATTAAACCGAATCGCTCCCTACGTTTTATTAATCCCGACATACGGCGACACAGGTTTCTGCTGGGAACCGTTTGACCGCTTCAACCGCGCGGCAAGCCGCGGACGCATTGTCGTTCCCATGTACCCCCGGAATTTATATTACGCAATGCTCACCGCAGTCGCCGATCTCCGCTGGCAGGTAGCAAAAGAAAAAGCTTCGTTCTACTGGATGGAAGAAGGATTAACCGGACATTATTATCAATGGTTCCAATCACAAAAATTAAAAGGCGATATTAAAGAATACTTTATCCGCGATTACATTTTATGGATGACCAAAGAAGCCGAAGGCATCCAAAAACTCGAAAAAGATGTCCGCGGAACTTTCTGGCGCTACATGCCGTTCACAAGAGAAGTAAAAGAAAAACTCAAAACCCGCAATCTCGTTTATCAGGAATTGTATCAAAGAGATATTAATAGAACGATGTCTGATGGATATTGATAATCGTCTGCCTGCTCTACTGTTGAATTATATGTGCGTCTGTTTCTTACTTTCGTTTTATATGCATTTTTTGTAATTTAAACGAAATTTATCTATTGGAGGACATGTTCAGAGGTTATTATGGATGTATTAACTAAGGAACAACGAAGAAAATGTATGCAGGCTGTAAGAAGTAAAAATTCAAAGATTGAACTTGCTCTTGGTAAAGCATTAAAAAAACTTGGAATTAAATATAAAAAAAACGAAAAAAACATTTTAGGAAAACCGGATTTTATAATTAAAGACAGCAATATTGCTGTTTTTTGCGACAGTGAATTTTGGCATGGAAAAAATTGGGAAAATAGAAAAAATGATTTGAAATCAAATCAGGAATTTTGGTATAAAAAAATCGAACGAAATATTCAACGTGACAGAGAAGTAACGGAAGAACTGGAAAAACAAGGTTGGCTAGTTTTAAGATTTTGGGGTAAAACAATTTCTAAGAATGCGGAAAAATGTGCTTTAAAAATTCAACGAAGCATGAAGAAGAAACCAATTATAATAAAAAAAGTTCATTCAATAAGCGAGCTGTTTGAAAAATATTGTATTAAAGAAAATACTAATTTTGAAGCAGCATTTACGCATTATATACATAATAATAAAAATGGTGTTAAAAAATATTTTAAATTTGATGCAATAAATTATACAAAAAAAATATTCAAATATGAATTTCCCGAAAAACCAATTTCTTTTTTAACAGCAGAAAATGCTTTGCAATATGATTTTTTTGATGATTCAGATATTCCTTTTCTACCGGTAGAAAATCCTGCATTTAAATTTATTGATTTATTTGCCGGTATTGGCGGTTTTAGAATCGCTATGCAAAATTTAGGTGGAAAATGCGTCTTTTCCAGCGAATGGGATGATGATGCAAAAAAAACATACAGAGTTAATTTTGGTGAAGTACCATTTGGAGATATTACTAAAGAAGAAACAAAAAAATATATTCCCGACGAATTTGATATTTTATGCGCAGGTTTTCCATGCCAAGCTTTTTCAATTGCGGGCAGAAGAGGTGGTTTTGAAGATACAAGAGGAACTTTATTTTTTGATGTAGCGGAAATAATAAGAAGAAAACAACCTAAAGCGTTTTTTCTTGAAAATGTTAAAGGTTTACGAAATCACAACGGTGGTAAAACACTTGATACAATATTAAATGTATTACGAAATGATTTAGGATACTTTGTTCCTGAACCGGAAGTAAAGAATGCAAAAGATTTTGGCGTACCTCAAAACCGAGAACGAATATTCATTGTAGGTTTTCATAAAAAAACAAACATAACTGAATTTAAATATCCTAAACCATTACGAAAAAAAATATTTTTTATGGATATAAAAGAAAAAGAAGTTGTGCCCACAAGATATTATTTATCAACGCAATACTTAAAAACGCTTAGAAACCATAAAGCAAGACATGAAGGTAAGGGAAATGGTTTTGGGTTTGAGATTATTCCGGATGACGGAATAAGTAATGCAATTGTTGTTGGCGGAATGGGTAGAGAACGTAATTTAGTAATTGATAATAGGATAACAGATTTTACACCACAGACGAAAATTAAAGGTGAAGTTAATCGTGAAGGTATAAGAAAAATGACACCTCGAGAATGGGCTCGTTTACAAGGATTTCCCGATAAATTTATAATAGCTGTTTCTGACGCATCTGCATATAAGCAATTCGGTAATAGTGTTGCTATTCCTGCTATTGAAGCAACGGTAAAAGAAATATTAAAACAAATAAAGGCAAAATGACATACCCGGATGGTAAAGTTGAAGAAGGTGAATGGAAAGATGGTAATTCTATTAAATACTCTTAAGTTATTGACAATAATTTTCTCAAATTGATAGTATTATTTCATGAAGTATCAAATTATTTATGCGGATCCTCCTTGGGCATATTTATGGGGTACTGGTAAAGACGGCGGCAATTTTGCCCCTGAAAAACACTATCAAACAATGTCTACAGAAGAAATTTGCGAACTGGAGGTAAAGCAGTTACGTGATAAAAACTGCGCCTTGTTTCTATGGGGGACTATGCCGGCATTACCGGATGCGTTTAAAGTAATGGAGGCATGGGGGTTTAAATATAAAACGTGCGCATTTTCTTGGGTTAAAATAAAAAAAGATGGTATGCCTTTACATGGTATGGGAAGTTATACGAAATCGAATATAGAAGTTTGTTTATTAGGTATGCGCGGTCATATAAAATCAGTCGATAAAACGGTTCCGCAGATTTTAATGCATGAACGAATAGGTCATTCTGCAAAACCGCCTATAGTTAGGGATAGAATAGTTCAATTATTTGGAAATATTAGCAGGGTAGAACTATTTGCGCGTCAAAAAACCGAAGGATGGGACGCAATTGGCTTCGGTATTGATGGAATTAGTATTCAGGATAAAATAAAAATTATAACTAATCCTGATGATCAATAGGAGAAACACAGATGGCATTGAAATCAAAATATATGCAGGTTGTTAATCCTGTTTATTCAGGAGACACACCTGCTTCGGAAATGAAGTTGTCTTATATAAATTATGATTCAGAATCTGCGGAAACAAAAGATGTCTCCTCTATTGATGAGGTAATAAATCTTAAAAACGATTCAAAGGTGCTGTGGATAAATGTCAGCGGTTTAAAAGATATTGAATCAATTAAACGTTTGGGTGAATTGCTGGAAATTCACCCTTTAACTATTGAAGATATTCTGCAGACAGAACAACAGGCAAAAATGGAAGTTTTTCCTCAATACAGATTTTTATTAGTTAAAACAATTATACAAAAAAAGAATACTTTTTGCCGTTCAAATACAGAAAAGAAAAAATTTTCCCTGCCGTTTCGGAAAGACAAGCACTTTGTTTCCCGGGACGGAAATGCAGATGAATTAATAATTACTCAAGTTGGAATAGTTATTATGAAAAACATTTTGCTGACTTTTCAAGAATTATCAAGAGGCGCATTTGAAGGTATAAGAAAAAAAATAATTGAAAATACCGATGAAATCCGCAAAATGGAACCCGATTATCTTGCCTATTTGATCATTGATAAAATTGTCGATGAATATTTTAACTCTATAAACCATTTGGAAGAACACATTGAAAATCTTGAGGAGCGCGCGACAATGACCAGCGATGATACATATATTGAAGAAATACAGGAAACAAAAAAATACCTGNTGCTGGTAAAGAAAGCGATTTTGCCGCTAAAAAACAATTTATTACTTATTTCCCGGCAAGAATCATTTTTCCAAACAGGAGAAATAAAACCGTTTTTACAGGATTTAATTGAAAATTTGGATCATGCGGTGGCGCAAGTAGAACATTACCGCGAATGGCTGTCGAGCATCATGGAAGTAAATTTATCTGTTTTATCGTATCAGTTAAACAAGGTAATGAAAGTTTTAGCTATGATTTCCGCCATCTTTATACCGTTGTCATTTATAGCAGGAATATACGGCATGAATTTTGAAAACATGCCTGAATTAAGATATAATTTCGGATATTTCAT
>JGI24695J34938_10002261_pt1 | contig 14892 bp, 15 predicted proteins | sample TergutCo191P3_FD_34938 | JGI IMG/M metagenome (IMG submission 34938) | reverse complement strand
GGGTACCGATAAAGATTCATATCTTAAATTATGGAAGTTACTTTTTGATCGGCTTAATAATCACCATAATCTTACCAATCTAATTTGGGTTTGGAATGGTCAGCATAAAGACTGGTATCCCGGTGATGAGTATGTTGACATCATTGGTGAGGATATTTATGCTGCTGACCGTGATTATTCGTCGCAATCAGGTAAATTCTTTGAGATAGCTGATTACAGCAATACTCCGAAGCTGATTGCGCTAACTGAGAACGGTGTTTTATTTGACCCGGAGATAGCTAAGCGCGACGGTGCTATGTGGAGCTGGTGGTGTGTATGGAACGGTGAATTCGTAAAAACCGAACAGCGCACGGAATTTGATATGTTAAGAACGGTTTATGACAGTGAGTATGTGCTGACACATGAAGATTTACCGGATTTAAAAAATTATCCGATTTATGTGGATTGAGAAGAGAGGCATAAGTATATAAGCCAAAAACGGAATATGATCCCCCGCAAGCTCGTGAATTGTGGGGGTTTCGTTTGTCGCATGAAAATCTAAGATAACAATATGTTGATTTATTGATAGCTTCATGATAACCTATAATTAATGAAAGCAGATAAAATAATAATAAAAAAATTGCATTTTTTATTGATGTTGATATGGGTAATCTTTTTTATTGCTTGTAGAACTGATGTGAGCACAGAGAAAGAGAAAATAGATTACTTTATTTCTGTTGAAACGGCGGCAGAACTAGGTTTGGACAGATATTTTAAATTTGCCAAAACCGAATCTGAATTAAAACTGGTTGGCAGTTCCGGTATATCAGATATTATTATAAAAGTTATCACTTTTGATTTGGATGGAATAAAAAAAGAAGAAATCATATTAAATGATAATGATTCAGTGCAAAAAGCAGTTCTTGCCGCTGAAATTTCTGATGAGAAGATTTGGATATTAAGCAATAATTGGAATATCGACAGGGGGGAGTTAGTTTTAGATTTATTTGATAACGCAGGATATCATATAAAAAGTACAGTATTAAGTAACATTGATAATCTTGATACGAGGAACATTGGGTCTGATACTAAACTTATCATAGATTCTCATGGATTCATATATATTGGTTCAGATAATTTTTATGGTGTCTTTGACGAAAGCGGTCAACTTATTTGGGATATAACTGATAATGAAAAATATATCACTGCTGATATCATTAAATTATTAGACGGCAGAGTAATTGTTTTACAATTCATACCGGGAGGCTATGAGATATCCCCCGTTTTTAGAGTTATTAATATGGATGAATTAAAATACGATGAAGAAATTACTGTCGATTTTTATAATGATGAAAACAGAGGAGACGTCTATTTCGCAAATGGTATGGGGGGATATGATATTTTGCGAGTTGAAAAATATCAAGTATTTGGAATTGATTTAAAATCAGGTACAAATGATTTACTGGCTAAATCTTCAAGCATATTAAATAAATTTATTGTTTATGCAAATGAAAGTATTTTTACCCTTGAATCGGAAGAGACATTTTTCATTAATAATATGAGCGTTGTTAGATATAAAAAAACTGATGAACCTCTATATAATAATAAAAAGTTATTAGTTTTGGCGGTATTAAAAAATAATGACCAATTAAAAAAGACCGTTAATGACTTTAATGAATCAAATGAGGATTATTTTATTGAGATTAAATCTTATTTTACTGATTGGGCGACCTATAACAATGCTTTAGATTTATTTAATCTTGATCTGATTTCGGGGAAACAGGCAGATATAATTTACCTTGATTCTGTAATGCCAATCAAAAGCTATATTGAGAAAGGGTTATTTGTTGACCTTTATGAGTATATTGATAATGAGTCGGGTATAAGTCGAAATGATTACCTTAAAAATATTCTTGAATTATCAGAAACAAATGGGCATTTATATACAATGTCTAGTTCTTTTTATATTAATACTTTAGTGGGTAAAACATCTGATGTTGGTAATGATATGGGATGGACATGGAAAGAATTTGATAATTTATTATCAAAAAAACCTGATGATATAATCCCAATTTCGGGTATAAATCATGATTTTTCGCGAGAAGATTATCTTAAACATATCTTAAAAACATCGCTTAAAGATTTCTTGGATATTGAAGCCGGAGTATGCTATTTCGAAACATCGGAATTTCATGCAATTATAAAAAATGCGGAAAAATATCCTCCACATGTCACAAAACCGTTAATTTCTGGTTTAGTATTAACAAATGACTTTTCATCAGGTGAGCGATTGCTAATGTCTTTTGATATAAAGGGCTTCCAGCATACTTATACTACTTCATTAGCGGATATATATTTCGATGGGGAAATTACTTATAAAGGTTTTCCGACTAAAGACGGTGATAATGGTTCAACGATTACATTTATAGATCGTTTCGGGATTTCATCTATGTCAGATAACAAAAATGGAGCGTTCCAATATATCAAGCATGTATTGGCGAATTATGAATACACTAAAAGAGATAGTGTTGTATTAGGATACGGTTTTCCGGTAAATGAAAATGTGCTTGAGCAATACGCACAAATGATCATTAATGATGAAGGAATAATCAGCACCTTTGTAAATGATGAAATGATACTCCTAAGGAAATCTGAGGAAGCAGATGTCCGAAAAATTTTTGACCTGATAGAATCAATTACCCGCGAAAGTTTATTTGATAATAATGAAATCATAAATATAATTATTGAAGAAGCCCTTGATTATTTTTCCGGAAATCAATCAGTTGAATCAATATCAGCGAATATTCAAAATAGGGTAAGTTTATATTTAGCGGAAACAACCTGATTAAATCGTAAAAGTTAACTTTCATGAAACATCATGTCCAATATGACTCATCAAAAGTTCTGTTTTTCAATTCAATATTCGAATGGAATAAAAAAATTAAGAAAGTTTAAAATGAAAATTTGACGCGAAGATTATATTTATGTTAATATTATAACAATAAGTAATATAATTAAAAAATGCAACAATTTTAAATAGGAAGGGAGGGAACTGATGAAAAAAAGTATCAGAAAGTTAACAATTCTCGTTGTAACATTAATAACAGCATTCTCGATGAGTATTGCTGTATATGCACATACACATTATTGGCAATATTCAGGAAGTGGGCATAGTGAAAGCAAAAGCTCCCATTTAGTATTTATGGGCTATGCTGGTGGTGGAAATGCAGTGTATGCAGAATGTCATATAACCACTAAAACTCCACTTGATTATTTTAAGTGTTTATCTTGTGATCAAATGAAATATCAAGTTGCAGGAGATGCTGTAAACTCGCATTCAAGATGCTGATGTTTGAAAGATTTTACTAATTATCACTTTATGACCATTCGTACTTAGAAAGTGCCACCTAATGAATCACTCTCACTCCTACACTAATACGGAAAGTGGGGATGCCGTTATTATATCAATTTTATTCTCGTTTCGAAATCAATTTTCGTTTCCTTGTATACATGTTGATAGAAATAGAGCGGGATTTTATGACATCTCATAAAACGTATTGAATGGTAGTATTTATACTTATTACGAGTGGTTCATGGGTGGTACATTAAAATTTGACAGCCAAAATGCGGAAAATGCTTTATTATAAGCATCTTCCGCATTTTTTGATATGTAAAAATGTAGCTATATATTATTACTTCCTCTTGTACTATTTATTGTCATAACTTGGACAAGAAAACATATATTTAAAAAACAACTTGAAGCGGCCTATTTTAATCTAAAGGAGCATGAGGATGGTCAGGGCAGAAGAGATTTTGAATATTTTCCCCGGGGAACTGCGCAGACGATTCAGTGAAGCGGCGAAGCAGGCTTTTGATTTACAGGAAATTAGGCTGTCCGTCAGACAGCCGGTGCGGATAATCCTTAAAGGAAAAGAATTTTTCATCGACCTAAACGGAAAAATCGAAGCGAAAACAGAAAAAGCATGGTTTATTAGCGAAAAAGAGATTGAAGGTATCCTCAATTATGTATGCAAATCCTCACTTTATGCTTTCGAGGATGAAATCAGCCAAGGCTTTATTACTGTTTCAGGCGGCCACAGAATCGGTCTCGCCGGACAGGCCGTGCAGAATAATGACGGAAAAATCAGGAATTTAAAGCACATCCGCTTTTTAAATATCCGCATTTCTCACGAAATAATCGGCGCGGCGGACCGCATCGTCGGGTATGTTTTTGATAAGAAATGCTTCAACACTTTAATTATTGCTCCGCCGGGATGCGGAAAAACGACAATGCTTCGTGATTTGGTAAGACAAGTTTCTAATGGGTTAAAAGATGAGGGCGGTTTGCAGGTCGGAATCGTTGACGAGCGGTCGGAAATAGCGGGAAGTTTTATGGGGATTCCCCAAAATGACGTCGGAATCAGGACATTTGTGATGGATGCCTGCCCGAAGGTGCAAGGAATGATGATGTTAATTCGGTCAATGGCACCGCAAGTCGTGGCGGTTGATGAGATTGGCAATGCGGATGATTTGAAAGCAATTGCGCAAATTCTCTTAAGCGGCAGCAAAATACTCGCAACGATCCACGGCGATTCACTTAATGACTTAAAGAAATTTGAAACGCTGTCAGATTATAAAATGCGTGAGATGTTTGAAAGATTCATTATTTTACATAAAAAAGGCGGGATTTGCCGGATAAAAGAAATACATGGGCAGGGGGGCGAGGTATGGTACGTATAATCGGCGCGATATTACTCATAATCGGTACTTCGGGCATGGCATACACATATTGTTTTGAACAAAGGCTAAGACTTAGGCTTTTACATAAAATGCGTGACATTTTCGTTCTTATTCAAAAAGAAATGGAATACCTTAAAGCAACAATGCCTGAAATATGCCTTCATTTAAGTGAGCAGAATAATTCACTAAGCAGTGTGTTCGGGGATATATACATGGAAACGGAATTAAATAACGGACGCTCTTTTAATGCTATATGGCGTCATCACTTCGCGGAAAAGTTAAAGAAAGAGCCGCTGAAAGAGGATGAAAAAAATTTGATCATGCTTTTTCCTGAAAGTCTTAACTATCGCGACAGTGACGGACAGGCTGACGGGGTAAAAAAATATATTAATGAACTTAATTCCCGAATTAATGAAATAGACGCCGAGATTAAGAATAAGAATAAAGTGGTGATGTGCTTAGGGGTTATGTCAGGAATAATAACAGTTGTTATTATTATTTAGAAAGGAATTTTCAATGGCAATAAGTTTGATATTTAAAATAGCCGCCGTCGGAATTTTAATCACGATACTAAATCAGATTCTGAAACAAAGCGGAAGGGAAGAACATGCTTTTTTACTGAGTTTAGCGGGACTGATCTTGGTACTGACATGGATTTTGCCGCAAATATATGATTTGTTTGTGATGATACAGACATTATTTGAACTTTAGTCAAGGGGTGGGTATGGATATCATAAAAATCGGGATGCTTGGAATTATTGGTGTGTTTTTTGCTTTGCAATTCAAGAGTGAAAAACCGGAATACAGCTTTTATATCATTATTGCCATCGGGGCGGTCGTTTTTGCTTTGGCGGCGTCACGGCTTAGTGATATAATCGGTAATTTTACGGTTATCACGAATTATATAGATAACGGAAGCATGTACTTTGGCGTTTTGCTTCGGGTAATTGGGATTACATATATTTGTGAATTTAGTCAGGCGATTTGCCGTGATGCCGGATACTTAGCTTTAGCCGGACAAATAGAGATCTTCGGTAAAATTTCCGTAATGGTCGCGGGAATGCCGATTCTTATGGCTATTATCGATAATATAATGCAAATATCAGCATAAAGAGTTTTCTATAACAGCAAAGGACGCTTCTTAGAAAAGGGGGTCAAATGAATACGGAAATAGAAAATCCATATGATTTATCGGCGATACGGGGCGGGCTTGATAATCTTTTTCCGGGAATAAATATTAATCTTGACGAGATTCTATATATGATAATGCGCGGACAAGTTATTGATGCGGGGAAAGAATTATTCGGGCAAATCAGTTCAGGTTTAACCGGAGAAATAGGGGGGATGAAATCCCTTTTGGCGGCAATTTTGATTCTTGGCATTATCTCCGCGATTTTTAATAATTTCGCCGATATATTCAACGGTCAACAGTTATCCAAGGTTGCTTATTACTTTACATACCTTTTCATGATGGCGGTTCTGACCAGTGCATTTTTGGAAATCGCCAAAATAGCCGCGGGGACGATTGAAAATACGGTTCTGTTCGTCAAGATAATGGTGCCGACCTATTTCATCTCGGTTGGCGCGGCGGTGGGGATTACGACAGCCACGGCGGGATATCAAATGATTTTAATTATCGCATACTTGATTCAAGCGGTACTTAAGGCAATAATTTTACCTTTGATTTACAGTTACGCCGTAATGGCTTTGCTGAGTGGGATATGGCAGGAGGACAGGCTTGAACTTTTGCTTGATTTACTTAAGAAGGTTGTTTCGACAGTTTTAAAGGTCTCATTGGGTTTGGTAGCGGGGCTTAGTTTTCTGCAATCAATAATAACACCTGCTATTGACGGGATTCAGGCGACCGCCTTTAAAAGGATTTTGACGGTTATCCCGGGAATCGGCAATTTAGCCGAAGGGGTTACGGAAATGGTCGTCGGCTCGGCGATTTTGGTCAAGAATAGCCTCGGTATTTTAATCCTCTTGGTTTTAATTTTTACTTGTATTACTCCTTTATGTAAAATCATGCTGATAGCAGGGATTGTAAAGCTTAGTGCGGCGCTGACCGCGATAATTAGTGAAAAGAGGATTATTCGCTGTACTGACAGGATTGGTGATGCAGGATTCATGATGTTTAAGGCCACGTTCACGGCGATTGCGCTATTTTTTATCTTAATTGCGATATTGGCTTATACACTGCGGTAGAACATTATTTAATAACATGTGTTATAGGAGAACGAAATGCTCTATGATTTCCTTGAATTTATTAAAAGAATCGGGATTTTTCTGATATGTGCGGAGTGTCTTTTATACTTTGCTCCGGGTAATTCATATCAGAAATATATCAGAGTTTTGGTCGGTTTCATGATTTTAATGCAATTTATGGTTCCTGTCAGAACAATGCTTGGCGGAAATGATTTGGCGGATATCGAAAGTCAGGTAAATGAATTCAGGGTAGAAATGGAAAAAATGACGGCGGAAACAAATTACGATTTTATCTCACTTGTCCCTGACCAAAATAAAGTAATCGAAAACCAAATTAAGGAAGAAATAAAATTACGATTTAATGAAATTGATGCTGTCGAAAATTCAAATTATATAGTTCATGATGTCAAAATAGGCGATATAACAAGTGTTATATTGATGAAAAAGAGCACAGAAACCAATAGTTATGATAATGAAGCTATTAAAATTAAAAATGTATCAGTTGAGAAAATTGACTTCAATGATAAATCATCATTTAATAAATCGGCAAAAAATCAGCACGATAATGAGGTGACGATAATAAAACAGGTGTTATGCCAAGAACTTGGCATATCAAGCGAGAAATTGGAGGTGATAGTAATTGAATGAAAGTATTAAAAAAATCCTGCCGGTCGGGAAGCTAAAAAAAGATCACTTTCTGATTATGATTTTATCGGGAATCCTTTTTTTGGTAATTATGTGGCCGACCGAAAAAAAACCGCAAGATTCAGGAGAGTCCGTTTTATGGGACAGCTATTCAGGTATAATGAATCAAGCAACAGAAAAAGATGATTTTTATGAAGCCGCCGATGATGAAATGATGATATTTGATGAACTTAATGCTTACGCCGAGTATTTGGAAGCGAAGCTGGAAGAAACCCTTAAAGAAATGGAGGGCGCCGGGCAAACGAAAGTAATGATCACACTTAAAAGCTCGGCGGAGACTATTGTAGAGAAAGATGCTCCGATGAAGCGGGCGGGAAGCACCGAAGTTGATTCGGCAGGGGGCAGCCGGAATACCAGTGATATTGAGACGGGGCAGGAAACGGTATTTTATACGAATGCTTCAGGTCGACAAGTACCATTTGCGAGGAAGACTATCCGGCCTGTGATTGAGGGGGTGTTGGTCGTCACACAAGGCGGCGGAAACGAAAAAATAATCCGCAATATTACCGATGCAATTAAGGCATTATTTGGAGTAGACGAACATAAGATTAAAATAGTAAAAATGATATCATGAAAGTTAAAGGTGGCAAAATTGAAAAATATGGTAAAAAAGAATCAAATTATGATTACTGCACTGGCAATAATGATTATGGTCGCCGGATATCTTAATTTCGCCGGCAACAAAATTACAGAAGAGGACATTATGTCGGTAACGAGCGATGCGGTTACGACCTCATCGTTTGACGTAGCGACGATGTTCGAGATTACCGATGAGGATATGAGCAGTTATCTGTACGGTGATATTGAAAGCATGGATTCAGACGTGACGATCATCGAAGATTTCCTTGATGAGAGCATGGCGGAAAGCATGAATCTGAGCGGTCACATCACAACACCGAATATGGGGGTTCTGTCAAGTTCGAAGATGATGAAAGAGCAGACCCGTGCCAAGAATAAAGATACCTTGATGGAAATCATTAATAACGTAAATATTAGTGAAGAACAAAAGCAAGATGCCGTTGACAGGATGATTAATATCACGAACGTTGCCGAAAAAGAAACAGCGGCCGAGATTTTATTGGAAGCTAAGGGGTTCCGTGATGTTATCGTCAGCATTACCGATACGACCGTTGATGTTGTGGTTAATGACAGCGAACTGACGGAAGCCAAGCGCGCGCAGATTGAAGATATCATTATCAGGAAGACGGGCGTATCACCCGACACGATTATTATCAGCGCAGTTGAAAATTAATAAAAGATTAGGTATAATGACGTAATGTAATAACGTTTTTGCGATACGATTAGAAAAACAGTGAGGATGCTAATGAGTAGAATATTCTTAATCGTACTTGACAGTTTGGGAATTGGGGCTATGGACGACGCGGCGGCTTATGGGGATTCGGGAACGAATACCCTAAAGTCCGTGTCCCTAAGCCCTTATTTTCGTATGCCGAATATGCGGGAACTGGGCTTTTTTAATATCGATGGGATTGATTTCTTAGCGGGAACAGATTCACCGCAAGCCCTCTTTGCCCGGATGAAAGAAGCATCCAAAGGTAAAGATACTACCGTCGGGCATTGGGAAATAGCGGGACTTATCTCCGAAAAACCGCTTCCGACGTATCCGTTCGGATTCCCTGACGATATTTTATCGGCTTTTTGCGGGCGGACAGGACGCGGTTATTTATGTAACATGCCCTATTCGGGTACTGATGTCATCAGGGATTACGGTGATGAGCATCTTAACAGCGGAAAACTGATTGTTTATACTTCTGCCGACAGTGTTTTCCAGATAGCGGCTCATGAAGACATCGTCCCGTTAGAAGAATTATACCGTTATTGTGAGATTGCCAGAGCCATCCTAAGCGGTGAACATGGCGTCGGACGGGTTATTGCCAGACCATTTAGCGGTACAGCGGGAAATTTTAAACGGACGTCGGGGCGCCATGATTATTCCTTGCCGCCGCAGGGGGAGACGATGCTTGATATCATGAAAGAAGCGGGTCTTTCGGTTATCGGGGTGGGTAAAATTAAGGACATATTTGCGGGACGCGGAATTTCCGAGTATACTTACACAAAGGATAATGCCGAGGGTATAGATAAGACTTTAGATTATCTCAGAAAAGATTTCCGCGGTTTATGTTTTACTAATCTGGTTGATTTTGATATGCTTTACGGGCATCGCAATGATGCCTGTGGTTATGCGAAGGCACTTAGTTACTTCGATGAGAAACTTCCGGAATTACTAAGTGAGTTGCGTGAGGATGATTTATTAATGATTACTGCCGACCACGGCTGTGATCCGGGTTACCTGGAATCGACAGATCATTCACGTGAATATACGCCGCTTATTATCTACGGAAAGAAGGTTTTACCAGAGAACTTAGGAACACGCGAGACATTTGCCGATATTGCCGCAACGATTCTTGCTTATTTTAATCTTACCGGCTCTATTGCGGGGAAGCCTTGTCATTTTGAGCCGAAGGCGAAGAATCTCAATTAATATAATATTTACACTTTGGAGGAATGACTGTCATGGAAATGACGAATGAAGAAATACATGAAATAAACCGCCGCCGCACTTTTGCGATTATCTCACATCCTGATGCGGGAAAGACGACTTTAACCGAGAAATTCTTACTTTACGGCGGGGTAATTAATCAGGCCGGCAGTGTCAAAGGAAAAGCAACATCTAAACACGCGGTCTCTGATTGGATGGAAATCGAGAAAGAAAGAGGCATTTCCGTAACATCTTCGGTATTGCAATTTAACTACCGGGGATTTTGCATTAATATTTTAGATACCCCCGGGCATCAGGACTTTTCCGAGGATACTTACCGAACCCTGATGGCGGCTGACTCGGCGGTTATGGTAATAGACGCGTCGAAAGGGGTGGAAGCCCAGACCCGTAAGTTATTTAAGGTTTGTGTAATGCGACGGATTCCAATTTTTACCTTTATCAACAAGTTAGACCGTGATGCCCTTGATACATTTACCTTGCTTGACGATATCGAAAAGGAATTGGGGATTGCCACTTGTCCGATTAACTGGCCGCTGGGGTCGGGTAAGAATTTTAAAGGTATTTTTGACCGTAAAAGAAATGAAGTCATCACTTATTCCGAGACGATGAAAGGCACGAAAGAAGCCAAAACAGAAATTATCCCACTTTCCGAAAAGGACAAGCTGACAGATAAAATAGCACGTGATATTTACGAAAATCTATTAAATGAAATTGAATTATTGGACGGCGCGGGGGTTGATTTTGATCTTGAAGATGTAAAAGCAGGTATATTAAGCCCTGTATTTTTCGGTTCGGCGTTACAGAATTTCGGAATCGGGGAATTTCTTAAGTATTTCCTTGAGATGTCCACAACACCGTTACCCAGACAGGCTGATTGCGGTTTGATTAATCCCGAACAAGCTGATTTTTCCGCTTTTGTCTTTAAGATTCAGGCGAATATGAATAAAGCCCATCGCGATAGAATCGCTTTCATGCGGATTTGTTCAGGAAAATATGAAGCGGGGATGGAAGTCCGCCATATTCAGGGCGGACGGAATATTCGTCTGATGCAGCCGCAGCAAATGATGGCAAGTGAGCGAAAAACTTTGACGCAGTGTTATGCCGGTGATATAATTGGGGTGTTTGACCCGGGAATTTTTGCGATCGGCGATACTTTGAGCGTCCCTGATAAAGAACTTCGGTATGAAGGGATTCCGACATTTGCCCCCGAGCATTTCGCGCGTGTCCGGCAGATTGATACGATGAAGCGTAAGCAATTCGTTAAAGGTATCAGCCAAATCGCCCAGGAAGGCTCTATCCAGATTTTTCAGGAACCGTCAGGCGGGATGGAGGAGATTATCGTTGGGGTCGTCGGCATTTTGCAATTCGATGTCTTGAAGCATCGTTTGGAAAAAGAATATAACGTTGAGATTAAACTGGAAAACTTACCGTATGAGCATATTCGCTGGGTCGTCAAATCTGAAACGGCGGCTGACCGCTTAACAGGAACCTCGGATATGAAAAAGGTGGTTGACCTTAAAGGAAACCTGTTATTATTATTTATTAATGCCTGGAGTATTAGGATGACCCTTGAACGGAATGAGGGTTTGGAACTATCAGAGTTCGGAACGTGAAGAAGATAGCGGGGTTGTGCGATGAAAAGAAAAATGTTATGGCTGCTTTTTATACCGCTTCTGTCAGGTTGCCTGAATTATTTTTCGGTACCGCCTGTTGAAGAGACAAAAGAACAAACGGAAATGGAGATTCCTGCGGTAGAAATCCCGCCCATTATCGAGGATGAAATTGAAATCGTAGAACATGCGACACTATTTGACTTCGAAATCGAAGAAAGTGTTATTACGGAGTATACTCGTGTCGATTTAACGGATGAGGAAATAAAGGCGCGTGAGCGGCTCGGTCTAACCGAGGATTTGATTGACGGGCTTAAGAAGAACCAAACAGGCCGATATCATTTCGACCGCCTGAATAGTGACGAACAAAAATTATATGTCGAACTATTGGTAATTATGGAAGAGTACGGGTCAGATATCGTGATTTCAAGTTTAAGTCCCGAAAGTATCGAGAAAGTATTCCAATGTGTCCTTAATGACCACCCCGGTATCTTTTATGTGGTCGGATACCGCTATAACAAATTTTCCCTGGAAGATGTGACGAAGAAAATTACTTTTACTGCCACTTACAGCATTGGCACAATCGAAAAAAACAACCGTCAGCAGAAGATTGACGCCTATGTTGACAAGTGCCTTGCGGGGGTTCCGCAAGGGGCGGATGAGTATACGAAAGTAAAGTATGTATATGAATACCTGATTCACAATACCGATTATGATGCAATGGCCCCCGATAACCAAAATATATGCTCGGTTTTTTTACGCGGCCGCAGTGTTTGTCAGGGGTATGCGAAAGCGACGCAATACCTTCTTAATGCACTGGGAATACCGACGACTATTATTATGGGTAAAGTAATCGGCGGTGAAGGCCATGCCTGGAATATAAGTCTCATTGATGGTGATTATTATCATATCGATACGACTTTTGGCGATGCGTCCTATCAAATTGAGGGGAGTAATGATGCCACAGCCAATTCATGGAGTAATAATATCTGGCCAATCAATTATGATTATTTCTGCGTAACGACTGAGCAGATCGGCAAGACACATATGATCGAGCCGATCGTTACCTTGGTAGAATGTAAAGCAACGAGGAACAATTATTTCGTGCGCGAAGGCCTGTTTTTTACAACGGTTGACGAGGATAAATTACGGGCGTTATTTAATCGGGAATACGAACGCGGCAGTATGTATGTAACGATTAAATGCGCGAATATTCAGGTTTATAAAGAAATGATGGATTTTCTGATTGAACAGCAAAATATCTTTAATTACTTGAATGATAATGATGGTGTGATAAGATATGCGGATATGGAAAATCAATTAAGTATTAGTTTTTGGTTGTAAATTTTTCATTGTAAATTTTGAAATAATTTAATGCTGGTCAAAACCGGAACTTTTTGGTAAAATAAGAAGAACTTAGAGAATCGGGAGTCTGTAAGCAGACAGAATGGAGTAAGGTGGAGAAATCATATTCAGAAAAATCATATACTGTTAAAGAAGATATCGCGATCGGCAGTGTGAAGATAGCGGATGATGTCGTCGCAATGATCGCAGGATTAGCCGCATTAGAAATTGACGGCGTCTCAGCGATGGCAGGAAATATCTCCAATGAACTGATGAATAAAGTCGGGGTGAAAAACATCGGAAAAGGCGTTAAAGTAGAGATTCTCGGCAAGCGGGTTTCAATCGAAATGGCGGTGATTGTTGACTACGGCTTCAATATTCCCGCGATTAGTCAGAAGGTACAGCAGAAAGTAAAATCCGCCATCGAAAATATGACAGGGCTCAATGTTACCGATGTAAACCTGCGGATTTCGGGTGTGAATAATATATTATAATAGTTTTCGTACACTATTTAGAATCTAAGGCGCAAAAGAATGAACAGAAGAGAAATACGTGAACAGATATTCAAGCTCCTTTTTCGTGCTGAGTTTAATGAGCGGGAAGAGATGGATGAGCAAACGGCGTTATATTTTGACACCGACGATAACCAAGATGCTCTTTTAGACGCTGATTATATTAAAATAAAACTTTTCAAGGTTTTGGAGCAATTACCCGCAATCGATCAGATGCTTTGTGAGAAAGTAAAAGGCTGGGACATTGACCGCATGGGAAAAGTAGATTTGACGATTCTGCGTTTGGCTGTTTATGAAATAATACACGATGTTGATATTCCAGAAGGAGTAGCAATTAATGAAGCCGTTGAATTGGCGAAAAAATTCGGCCAGGATAATTCAAAGGCTTTTGTTAATGGTGTGTTGTCGAAATTTACGGCCAAACTTTTATAGAGAATGCCATTATCTAATGCCGAGGCGCTTTGCCCGCTCTAAATGACGGCGTCCATATAATTAAGGAGCATAATGATCAGCGTTTATACAGTATCACAAGTTAACTCCTATATCAAGAATATGTTTACGCAGGATTATTTGCTCGGCTCGGTTTCGGTAAAGGGAGAAGTAAGTAACTGTAAATATCATGCTTCGGGGCATATTTATTTTACTCTTAAAGATGTCAAAGGTTCGATAACATGTGTTATGTTCGCGGGAAACCGCCCGGGCCTTAGCTTTCGTTTATCTGACGGCAATCAAGTCGTCGTTTCAGGCGCGGTTGATATTTATGAACGTGACGGAAAATACCAATTATATGCGAAGAAAATCACAATTTCGGGACAAGGTCAATTATATGAGCAATTTATCCTTCTCAAAAATAAATTAGAAGAGATGGGGATGTTTGCCGCCGACTATAAAAAACCGATTCCGCGTTATATAAATACTTTGGGGGTCGTGACTTCATCCACAGGCGCCGCTGTCCGTGATATTATCAATATCACGAAAAGAAGAAATCCCTATGTCAGGGTGCTGATTTATTCGGCGGCCGTACAGGGTGAAGCGGCGTGTGACAGTATTATTAGAGGAATAGAAACCTTAGCGAAGGAAAATGTTGATGTTATCATCGTTGGCCGAGGCGGCGGTTCATACGAAGATTTATGGGCTTTTAATGAGGAAAAATTAGCCCGGGCAGTTTTTAATTGCGATATCCCTGTGATATCGGCGGTTGGGCATGAGACGGATACGACGATAATCGATTTCGTGGCGGATTTACGGGCGCCGACCCCTTCGGCGGCGGCGGAAT
>JGI24695J34938_10002260_pt1 | contig 14893 bp, 16 predicted proteins | sample TergutCo191P3_FD_34938 | JGI IMG/M metagenome (IMG submission 34938) | reverse complement strand
TGTTATTTGCTTTTTTATTATTGGAAGAATAAGTTTTGCATACATTCTGAACATTAATTACATTCATCTTTATGCCGGCTAACGCGCACTAGAAAAAAATGTATCAAAGATAAATACTTCGAATTTGCTCTTTATATCTTCAGGTAAATTTTTATAACCATCGTTTTCAAAAACAAACCCAAGATATCCGTCCCTTATTCCAAGAACATCCGCAGTTCCGTATTGAATTGTTCCGTTCATGGCATTTGTTAATGCTATTATCGCAAGTTTTTTCTGCTCCATTTCACCGCAGCCGACAATAAAGCCCGGCGCCAGATCATACGCATCAATGTTATACCAGACAATATACGCTTTTTTTTCTATTGCCGTTTTTATAAGCCCCTGCGCCGCTCCGCCTGCTATTGCTGTAAAAACATCAACGCCTGAGTTCATCATCGCAAGAGAGAGCTCTGCAGCCTTGTTGGCATCCGCCCATGAACCTACTACTCTAAAATCAAGCTCAATATCTGGGTCAGCCATTTTTGCGCCTTCGATAAAACCGGGAACCATATGCCCTGTCAGCAATGGATATTCCTGCGCTGCTATAAAACCGACCTTTTTTTGTTTATTTGCGTAAGGCATATCGCTTACAGTTATAAGCCCTGCAAGGTAACCGAGAATCAGCGACTGCTCATACTGGTTATAAAGATATGTTTTAATTTGCGGATGCCCTTCATAGTTAGCATCCAATAAAATAAATTTCTGATCCGGAAATATTTTGCTGATATTTACGCATATATCAGGCAAAGAAGGATTTGAACCGATTACAACATCGTATTCACCCATGGAAACAAGTTCCCCAAGCTGCCTCTCCCATTCCGCCTGATTAACACCCGCTTCATATATTTTTATGCTGGTTTTTGGATTTACTTCTGCAAACTCAAGCGCTCCCTGCGAAAGTAATTCATAGGTTGGGCTTCCTGCGATTACGCCTGTTATAAAAACAAGCACAGACAAATCTTCTTTGGGTTTTGAANCTTTTTTTNCTTCGCAGCCGAATGTTAAAAAGACCGAAATAATNAAAAANAGCGTAAAAAATCTTTTAATATGCATAGTTCAATATAAAAAGAAACATGCTTTATGTCAATATAAACTCAGGCTGTATTGCTTCTGTTTCTATTCCGGCGCCGGCAGGATTTTTCCCTTTTAATTTTATTTCGCCGCTTTTACCGTCTGCTGTAAAGACAGCTCCTGCCTTCCACTTGCTCTCAAGCAAAAGCTCAGAAAGCGGACTCTCAAGCTCTTTTTGAATCGTACGCCTTAGGGGTCTTCCGCCGAACTTTTGATCCCAGCCCTTATCAACCAAAATCTTTTTTGCGCTTGAAGTTATTTTTAATTTAAAATCCTGTTCTTCAAGACGGCTGGAAAGCTCTGAAAACTCGATATCAAAGATTGATTCTATCTGNTTTTGTTCCAGAGGATTAAACATAACAATTTCGTCAACNCTGTTTAAGAACTCAGGGTTAAAAATACGGCGAAGCTCAGACATTGCGGCGCTTTCAATTTCGCNTGCGCTCATNAGCCCTGAACCTGCCGCAAACCCAAGCCTTGAATCTTTTGTAATTTCCCGCGCTCCTGCGTTACTTGTCATTATTATTACAGTGTTTCTGAAGCTTACAGTATGTCCAAGCGAATCGCGAAGCTCTCCTTCTTCCATCACCTGCAAAAGAATATTAAAAATATCGTGATGCGCTTTTTCTATTTCATCGAATAATACAACGCGGTAAGGATTGCGCCTGATTTTTTCGGTTAACATTCCGCCTTCTTCGTAACCTACATATCCCGGAGGCGCGCCTACAAGACGCGAAGCGTTATGTTTTTCCATAAAATCTGACATATCTATGCGGACGAGAGCATCTTCGCTTGCGAATAAATACTGCGCAAGTTTCCGCGCCAAAAGAGTTTTTCCAACTCCTGTCGGTCCCAGAAAAATAAATGAGCCCATGGGGCGGCGCGGAGAAGAAACACCTGCCCGCGATCTTCTGATTGCGCTGGCAATGCGTTTTATCGCGTCATTCTGTCCTATTACGCTTCTATGAAGCTCATCTTCTATTTTTAATAATCGTTTTGATTCCTGTTCTTCAAGGTGCATCACAGGTATACCTGTTGTTTCTGTAACAATGCGGCGCACATCTTCGTCTGTAACCAAAGGCCATTCTTTTTTTGAAGCCCTTTCCCAGCTTACCCTTGCTTCCTCAAGATGAGCTTTTAACTGTCTTACCCTGTCTCTTATTCTTGCCGCATTTTCATAGTCCTGAGTGCTGACATATGTATTTTTTTCTTCACATAACCTTGCGATTTCATCTTCAAGCCCCGTAATTTCAGGCGGCTGTTCGCGGTTTTCAAGTTTGCGCAGAGCTCCGGCTTCATCAAGAATATCAATTGCCTTATCAGGCATAAATCTGCCTGAAATATATCTTTGCGCAAGTTTCGCGGATAATTTAACAGAGCTGTCCGTGTATCTTACCTGATGATGATCTTCGTATTTTTTCTGTATGCCGCTTAATATTTCCAGTGTTTCGTCAAAGGAAGGTTCATTCACNATTACNGCCTGAAAACGTCTTTCCAGCGCCGCGTCTTTTTCAAAATGCTTGCGGTANTCCGCCAGGGTCGTAGCTCCGATACAGCGAATCTCTCCGCGCGAAAGACCGGGCTTGAGCATATTGCTTGCATCTAACGTGCCTTCTGCTCCTCCGGCTCCGATAATCGAATGAATCTCGTCTATAAATAAAATAATATTTCCTGCCTGATTAACTTCTCGCAGCATTTTTTTAATGCGTTCTTCAAACTCGCCGCGGTATTTAGTGCCCGCTACAACCAAACCCATATCAAGGCATAAAATGCGTTTTCCGGCGAGCGCATCCGGCACAGCTTCGCTTACCAATAGCTGCGCAAGACCTTCGACAATTGCGCTCTTTCCTACGCCGGGTTCCCCGACCAAAATGGGATTATTTTTGCTTCTTCGCGCGAGTATTCTGACAGCGCGGTTTATCTCTGTTTTCCTTCCGACAACAGGATCCATTTTTCCTGCTCTTGCAAGTGCGGTAAGATCGCGCGAAAAATTATCGAGAGTCGGCGTTAAAACAGGATAAACGGCAGGCTTTACGCGCGGACGTTCTGTTTCTACGCTGTATTTTTGGCTTGTTCTGTCTTGAGTATACTTTGCTGAATGTTCTTTATGCAGATAAAACGGCTGAAACTTTTCGGCAGGCACATAATCTTCGCTCTTGGAAGAAGGCTGATTAAATGTTGTCTGGATTATTACCCTCATCATATCTGTATCAACAGCTCTCTGGGTAAGGTAGACCTGTACGCTTGAATCCTGTTCGCGCATTGCGGCAAAAAGAATATGCTCGGTTCCAAGATAATCGCTGCCCATTGCTCTTGCTTCTTCGGTCGCCGCATCAAGCATATTTTTGGTACGCCGCGAAGGAGGCACTTCACCGCGGATAATAAGCCCCGGAATCCTTGGAATTGAGCTTTCGAGNATATGACGGAATTCAGGGATATCTATTCTAAGAAACAACAGCGCCTTGCACGCAGTTCCGCCGCCTTCTTTAAGCATCGCAATAATAATATGCTCAGGCAAAAGCTGATCCGAATTAAAACGCTTTGCCTCTTCCTGTGCATTCGTGGAAAGAAGCCGCTGCACCCTTTGAGTTAGTCCTTTAAACACAAAAGCACCTCTTTAATTATTATAATCATTTTTACAAAATTTTCAACGTATATGATCTATTCTTGCCACATCGCCAGTTTCAACGCCCGACCTTGCAAACCAGCCCTGAGGCGCTTCCAAAGCAAAACGCACAGAACGGCTCGATACTACAGATTTTAAATCGCCTGGATACATATCCCTTACTTCAATTATTCTGCCGTCAGAGTTTATAAATGCAATGGATAACGGTATCAGCGTATTCTTCATCCAAAACGACAGGATTTCATCCCTGTCATAAACAAAGAGCATTCCTTCGCCGTCTTTAAGTTTTTTACGGTACATGAGTCCATTACTGCGCTCTTCATCTGTACGCGCAATCTCCGCTTTAACGCTTGTGATTACTTTCCCATCCCTTTCAAAGAAAATTTCCTGAACAGGCAGCTTCTGCGAAGTACATGAAATGAAAAGAAGATAGAAACCACAGAGGACACGGAGTTTCACAGAGTTCATAGTACGAGAACTCTTTCTTCCTCTGTGTAACTCTGTGTACTCCGTGGTTAAATTCTTTGTCTTAGAATTCATTTAGGAAGTCCTGACGCAGTTTTACCTGTCCTGATTCTATCAATCCCGATTCGTTAATAATGTCGTTAAACACAACCTTGTCGATGTATTTAACAGTTAACGGACGTTCAATTGCAATTCTTGTTTCCTCTGTTTCCCATACGGCAATTTGCGGATCAAGATACACAGGCTGTCCGTATTTTTCTGTAAACTGGGTAAACACAGAATAATGGTCAATGATTTGCGTATTCAATGAAAATGCCATGATAAAAAGCTGGGCATCCCTTAACTGGAAAAAAGCGCGTCTTATAAAAGATGATCCTGTGGTTTCGACAAGGCTTTGCTCCCTTGCAGGAAGGAAAGACACATCCCTGTCTCCCCTAAAAAGNAAATGGTCATCTTTTAAAAGAGCCTCTTTTAAATCATCAAGGCTCATCCCAAGCGTAATTTCCCTGAACTGACGCGGCAGACCGTTTTCTTCTTCAGAAGGAGCCTGTACCGCAGGCGCGTTCTGAGCCCAAACCGGCGCAATAAAGAGACACATAGCTATTATCGTTATTGTTTTTCTCATCTCTATAATTATCGGTGATTTTTCAGCTTTTTTAAGCCAGGGGTTTGTTGCCCAGACGTGTTTTTTCAAGCTGCTGCATTTTTTTATAGTATGCGTTTTGACGGGCGATTTCTTTTACATCTTTGACAAAGAGCTTGTCATTCAATATCTGGAAGGCCTTGTTTTCCATAATTTTCTTGCTGTACAGGTTTGCTTCACCCTGAGTAAGACCAACCATATTGATAAGCTCCTTAAGCCCAAAATCAAATGAAAAATTGGTCGCAGAGGTAATGTCGATTTTTTTCTTATCAAGCTGAACCTGAAGCATATCATAGAGCCGTCCGAGAGGCTCGCTGATTTGGGTATTTGCAAGCTGCCTGTAAACAATCCAGATGCGTTCAGCAAGAAGCGTTGTAAGTTTGGCAATAAGCTGAGGCTGCGCTTTAATCATCTGCTGAAAGTTTTCCCGGTTTACAGCCATTAGCTGGCAATTTTCGTAAGCAACAGCTCCCGCAGCGCGCGGCTTGGATTCCAAAAGCGCCATTTCGCCGAATATATCTCCGGCTTTAAGCACCGCTAAAAGTATTTCATTGTCGTCTGTAATTTTTACAATCTTAACAGAACCTTTTTGAATAACAAAAAGCTCATCCCCGGGCTCGCCCTCGCAGAAAACAATCTGGTCTTTCAGAAATGTACGATTCATTTCGCCTGGTTTGGGAGCCTCCTGAACAACTTTTACATAGGGAGCAATTTTTTTTAAACGTTCAACAGCTGTCTGCACATTGTCCCCTTTCGGGCAGTGTTTAACATATTTCTGATAAGCATAAAAAGCCTGATTATACTGATTGCTCTTTGCATAATACTCACCGACCCAAAAAATATGGCTGGGATCATCCATAGCGTTAGTTTTAAGAGTCAGCCTTGTTAATGCTTCATCAAGGTAACGCATTCTTTTTGAGAACTGGAGGATAATTTTCATGGCGATAGGGGCATTATTCTGGATTAATTGACTGAATTGATCTTTCTGAACTGAAATTAGGGTAACATCGGTAAGGGCCTGAGCTGTCTCAATATGACTTTGACCTGACATTGTCGAAACAACGCCGAAAAAGTCTCCGGGACCCAGAATATCTCCCTGTTCCTCGGTAACAATCCTCGCTTCTTTGGAAAGTCTTACCTTGCCTGTCCGGATTATAAAAAANTTGTCTGCATTTCTCTTGCCTTCGACAATAATATACGATTTTGCGGCAAAATTTATGAATGTTAATTGCANCGGCGCAGCCATGTCTCCCCTCTAAAAATCCCTACAGTATTATAGAAATTATATCGACATCTTGTCAATAACCCCATTAGTTAACATTTTAATAACTTTTCTGTATTTTGCTTTATTTACTTGTACATATCAGTCTTTTTTCCGATAATAGAGTTAACCGCCATGAATAAGCGTATAAATTTTGAAGATACTTTATTTATCCTNAATGTCCGAATCAGGATGCTTCGCGACCTGATGCAGTTGGATACTGATGCCGAGGTCTTTTACCGTCAATCCATGGCAGATATTGAATTCATAAGCAGCTGCCTTGACATGTTATCAGAAAAATTTGTAGCTAATATTAAATTTCTCGACAGAGAAACAGAAGCTGATAATATTCTTGACACAGAGTGGCAGTACGGACAGCTCTTAAATGAGATGTCAAGTAACTCAAGCCCCTTTACCTCATCACTTTTCCCCGATATGCCGGCTCTGATTGGAAAATTAAGAACAGACAGCGTGAAACGCAAAAAACAAATAGAAGATTCTTATGTACCGGCTGAAAACTCCGCTCCTGAACCTGTGGTCAGCAATGCAGAGCTTAACGGTCTTCTCGGAAGCGCGTGATTGAGAATAACAGGCGGGACCCTTGGCGGCAGAAAAGTCGATGTCCCTCATGGAGCTGATGAGATTAGACCGAGTATGGACAGAATGCGCGAATCGGTTTTTGCCTGCCTTGGAGATATAACAGGTTTTTCATTTCTTGACATATTTACAGGATCNGGGATAATTGCCCTGGAAGCCGCTTCCCGCGGAGCTGCAATTATCGAAGCTGTTGAGCAGGATAAATTAAAAAGAAACATTCTTTTGAATAATGTGTCAATTTCACCTACCCGAATTAATTGCCGTTTTATGCCTGCAGAGCTCTACGTAAAGCGTTCTAAATCGTCATTTGATATTATATTTCTCGACCCGCCCTTTCCCTATCATTTTAAATGGGAACTGGTCGCAAAGATCGCTTCTTCTCCTCTTGTAAAGACAAAAAGCCGTATTTTAATACACCGTCCAAGACAGGATTGCCTAAAAGAGCAGATACCGGGGCTAATAAAAACCGATTCCAGAGAATACGGACGTTCTGTTGTTGATTTTTTTACTTGTTCTTTTTGATAATATGGACTATAATAACATAACATTTAGAAAAAAACTATGGATAAAAAAATATTAGAAAAATTTGATGACCAAAACGCGTTTATTAAAGTTTCAGCACCGTCGCCTGTCGGCGGTTCCGACAAAGCCGCTTTAAACCGTAAGGGTAATCAGAAATTTAACGAAGGAGATATTGAGGGAGCCAGAAGGATTTTTATGACAACGGGGTATTCCGACGGACTTTCCAGAGTTGGGGATTTTTACAAATCCAAAGACAGACTTCTGGAAGCCTTGAGAATGTTTTGGATGGCTCACGATAAAAATAAAATAGAGCCCTTAATCGAAAAGCTTGCCTTTTCATTACAGGATATGCTTTATTCGGATGACGTTGCTGAAAAAAAGGACGCCGTTCCAGAAAACGAACAGGAAGTAAAAAATGATTGAAAAACAAGAAGAAAACCCCGTCTTATCAGAGTCTCAGAAAATAACAGATATTTCNAAAAACGGATATCAGCTTCTAAAAGAAAATAAGGTTGATGACGCTATCGACTGTTTCTCAAAAATTTTGCTTATAGACGAAAATAACAACTATGCTCTTGTCGGCATGGGAGATGCGACCCGCAGAATGGGCTCCATCCGCGATGCCGTTAAATATTACCAAAGGTGCCTTGTTCATCACCCGGGAAACAATTACGCTCTCTTCGGGCTTGCGGACTGTTACAAGGCAATGAATCAGTTTCAAAAAGCCATAGAAATATGGGAGCAGTATCTTCTACATGACGATAAAAACATCACAGTCCTTACAAGGATTGCTGACGCTTACCGCAAGGTAAAGGATTTTGCCAATTCAAAGAACACCTATCAGCGGGTTTTGGAAATGGAGGAAAATAACCCCTACGCAATCATCGGGCTTGGACACCTTCACTATGATTTTAAGGAATACGAAGAAGCGCTTTCCTACTGGGAAAGAATGATGGAGAAAGGAACAAATGATGTTGATATCCGTGTCCTTACTTCGATAGGAAACTGCCACCGGAAATTAAAAACATTTGAAAAAGGCATACCCTACTTTGAGGCTGCGCTTAGCAGGGAGAGCCGCAACTTTTACGCCCTCTTCGGGCTTGCGGACTGTTACCGCGGAATGAATCAGATAGAAAAATCTTTGCAGTACTGGAATAATATTCTGGAAAACGATCCAAGAAACAAAATGATTTTAACGCGCACAGGCGACGCATACCGCAATTTAAATGATTATGAAAACGCAAGAACTTTCTATGAAAGAGCATTAAATATCGAGTTTGACACTTACGCTGTTATGGGTCTTGCTCTTATCGCAAGAGAACAGGAAAGATACGACGAAGCGATTACTTCATTCAGGCGTTTAATACAGCAGGACAGCAAAAATTACCGTTTATATATGGAACTTGCCGACTGTTACTTGAAAATGAGAGACAAACGCAAGGCAATTGAAGTGCTGGAAGAGTTTCAGCGCTTTGGAATAAGGAACGCAAAAATTACCGAAATGCTGGAATCAATCTCTGCGGGAAATTAATGCACTCACTCTCCGGCTGCAATCTTAAAGAAATCGAAACACTGCTTTCTTCCTCTTTGCCTCAGGTGCCGCGCTTTAGGGCAAATCAAATCCATAAATGGATACTAAAAGGCGCNCAGAGTTTTGANGAAATGACAAATATTCCTTTGCCGCTTAAAAATAATTTAAACGAAAANTTCTGCGTTTATTCAAGCAAGATAGACGAATGCCGCGAAGACGCAGANGCAAAAAAAATTGTTTTATCATTAAAAGACAATTTAAAAATTGAAGCCGTACTGTTAAGCGATGAAAANAAACGCCTGACCGCCTGNCTTTCAACCCAGGCAGGCTGCCCCTGCGCCTGTGTATTTTGCAAAACAGGAAGCCTTGGCTTTAAACGCAATCTGGAAAGCGGCGAAATAATCGAACAGTTTTTGCATCTAATGAAAATCTGCGAAGCAAAAGAAAAAGGACATACCATCGATAATATCGTGATTATGGGAATGGGAGAGCCTCTCCTTAATTCAGAGAATCTGCGCAAAGCTCTCCTTTTTTTGTGCGATCCAAAAGGATTAAATTTTTCAAGGAGACGCATTACTGTTTCTACATGCGGCATTTGCGAAGAGCTTTTTAATCTTGCACAAAACGGTCCTTTTACGCGCCTTGCCCTTTCCTTAACAACAGCAGATGAACACTTGCGCAATATTCTAATGCCGATTTCAAAAACAAATCCGCTTGTGCAAATAAAGAAAGCTCTCCTGTTGTTTCAGAAAAAAAGCGGCAGCCGCATAACGCTTGAGATTCCGCTGCTGGGAGGCATTAACACGCACGAAAGCGACGCCCAAAGCATTGCGGATTTTGCAAAAGGACTTGAGACAGTCATTAACATTATTCCCTGGAACCCTATCGAGGGGTTTATGTTTAACGGCATTCCCTTAAAAGAACCCGGGAAACAGGAAACTGCGAATTTTATAAACATGCTGGATAAACATAAATTAAAAGTAACAATGAGGCTTCATAAGGGGCAAAAAATTTTGGGAGCCTGCGGTCAGCTCGGCAGTTTATAATTTAAGCAGATACTTTACTTTGCCATTGCTTCTGAGGCAGTTCTTGCCTGACTTTCATTGTCATAAATTTCCATTACATCCTCTCTGAGCCAGCCGGACACTGAATTGGTCTCCGTCTCGGATGTATAAGACTCCATGGTTTCCTGTCTGCCGTCTGTCAGCACCCATGAAACATAAGTATCCTGTGTTTTAACAACCTGCCGCCTTACAATACGCACAAGAGAACCGCGGCGCAGATACCCGAGAGAACGGCTTTCATCTATCGGGTCTTCGTTAATATGGGTAAATGATGTTGTAATAACGCCAAAACCTATGTATGTCCTGCTTAAGGGGGATGTTTCAGGCGGTATAACAGGTTTTTCTTCCCTGTTCAGCTTACAGGAGGCAAGGTTCAGCGCCGAAAAAACCGCAAGAATTAAAAAGAGGTTTAAATGATTATTTATAGCAACTGCCTCTGATATAAATTGACCAAAAGGGTACTTCACCGTTATTCTCATAATTAATGAGGATTATAGCCGTTTTTTTATTTTTAGTCATCATCTTTCCCCTTTACGGACAGCAGGGAGGATCTGAGCAAAATAAAGCAGCGCCGCCTGAGGAAAAAAACTACGGAATTTCGGCAGGACTTCAGTTTGGTTTTATTCATGGTCAATCTATTGAGCTGGTTTATCCTTATAATACAAAAAGAGAACTGTTAAGCGAACTTTTATGGGACATGAANCCTGTTTTTTATTTCGGTATAAAAGCGGATTTTGGAAAACGAAATATTATGAAAGAGCCGGGTTTCTTTGCTTCTCTTTCATTTAAGTCAGGTATTCCCTCGGATTCCGGCATCATGGAAGATCGCGACTGGCAGTCAAAAGAAAATGTTTTACTCACAAATTATTCCAGACACACAAACAAGACAAGAAAATTATATTTTGCAGATATCAGCGCAGGCGCTTCGATTCCTATAAAGTCTGCGATGTATATAAAACCGTTCATAAGCGGCTCATGGATGCATTTTTCATTTTCTGCAAGAGACGGATATTTAAGATATGCTGAAGAAAAGGGTGACGGTGTTTTCGGTCCTTTTGAAGATGCNGAAAAAGTACNCTGCAGCGGCGAACTTATTACTTACGAACAAGACTGGCTTTTACTGGCAGCAGGTTTTTCATTAGGNACAGAAATTTTTCATCCGTTTTTATTTAACNTATCTTTTAAAATAAGTCCTATAGCATACTGCGCTGCCATAGATGAGCATATAATGAAAAATGCTACATACAAGGATATAATGTACTTTGGCATTTTTGTAGAACCTGCCGCCTGTATTTCGCTTGTATACAAACAATTTGAATTTTCACTGGATTTAGCATACCGAAACATCGATAAAGCAAAGGGAAAATCTTACGTCAAAACAGGAGACTCAAAGTATTTCTTGCTTCCAAGCGAAGCAGGAGCAGGTTTGTCGGCGTTGGATATTAGTTTAACAGCAAGTTATCACTTTTAAAGAAACAGCACATAGGGAAAAAGAAAGTGGACGACAGCAGTAACAACAAGACCCATGCCTATCGGTTTTCTGAAAGCTAAAAGGCTTACGCCAAGGCGATCAAGCTCCCCCGCTTTCGCCGACATATCCTGACGGTAAATACCAAAAATCANCATGAGACCTGCGGCAAGACCCGCAAGAGCAGGTATAAAATCGCCCAGTATAATGATTACGCTGCCNGATTCTAAACTAAGAGGCATGGGCGACAGAAGTTTTAAAACACCCGATACAGCGCATAAAATACCCAAAACCAGATGTGCNGTAGAGATATTNATNGGTGGATTGGAAGATTCTGATAAATTATCACTTCCAGCAAAAAGCACATATCCGGCTAGACCATTACATAGAATTGATAAAAAATACAACTGTACCATAATATAATAAATAACACCAAAACAGCGATAAGTCAAGCCTTGGACAGTAATTATTCAGGCTTAAAGTTAATTAATAATTTGGATTTATCATTCTCAAGGAATACCCATAATTCCCCGGAATTATACGGGACTGCAAAACGATATGCTTCATTTTTCTCCAGGCTAAAATAGATACGATGGCTGAAAACAGGCATTACTTCCTCTGATTTTGACATATCATGCTCAGAAACAAAGACATTTACTTCGCCTGTAAATGCATCAGCTTTTCTTGCTGTTTTTTTTATTAATACAATGGTTGCATCTTCAAATATTGTTCCCGAAATATCCAGTTTGTTTCCGTCAAGAACTGCGGTAGTTTCAAGAAGTCCGATTCGGGAAACTATTATAATAATCGCACATAAAATTAAAATTGTAAAAAAAAGCGCTCTCCTTGGTCTGTCTGCAACAAGAACGCCGAAAAGACCAAAACGGCCTGGTTTGGTTTCTTTGTAAAGGTCCTGGACTGCCTTTGGAGCTGAGGCCAGTCTTCTTTCGCGGTTATAATAAAAGGTTGCGCTCTCTTTGCTTTCACCCTCCGGCTTGTCAGGGTAACTGAGATTGTAATTTGAGTTTGGTCTTTTATGGTCTTCTGTCAATATATATCTCCGATAAATCTGTCGGTGCGCCACCATAAGAATTTTACGCTGAAATTATCGGCAAGCATCGCGCTTAAGATTCCTTCCTGCGAGAGTGAAAAATCATTGTATTTTAATTCGTCATTGCTGAATTTAATAAATCCCCTGCGCTGTCCGCGCGAATGCGTATCAACAAAGAGGAGGGAATATCCGTTGTCTACGGGAAAGTAAAGGAGTGTTTTGCCGTCACGCGCTACACCGAGCATCTGGTAAAAAACCTTGTTGTTATTCAGCATGTTGTTTTCGACTATTTCAAATAATGGGATTTCTACAGAGCCTATATATTTGCCGTCTTCTATATTTAAAGTCCAGATAACAGAGCTTATCGACTCGCTTCCTGTGCGCGTATTTGTGGATTGATCAAAGGTATCGCGGCTGTAATCAACTTTAATAAGGACTCTTCTTGAATCTGGAGAAACTGTAATGCCGGGTATCACTGCCAAAGCTTCCGGCCAGTCGGTAAGCATGGGAATCTCGCTTGCTTTTATTTTTACAAGAAAAAGAAGAGAGCCCGAGGAACTAAACCAGTATATATCCCATCCATCAGGAACACGGCAGGTTACCGCAAGCTCATCTTTTACAGTGGAAGTTAANCCTGTAATTCTGGGGAAAGGGCTTCCTCCCAATCCTTCACGCCCGAGAAAGTTTATATAACGCCCGCTATGATCAAAATGAAGAATTATGCCGTCCAAAAGCGCTCTCATGTCCGAGTCAAACCGGTGATCGCTTTGCGACACTCTGTCCTCTACATAGATATGACGCCGCGAATCTACAGCTATCCAGCCTGGTTCTTCAAGCGGATAAGGATATGCCCAGCGCGTTGCTTGTTCGTCTTCTGATATGTTTGTTTTTAATGTAATGGGAGCGGGATTTGTCTCTTCATTGTAAATCATGAAGAGTATATCTCCGTAAGAATTGTAGCGCACAATTTTTCCTGTGTTTCCGTCNGCGATATAAAATTGACCGTCTCTCATTGTAAAGCCTGTGCGTCTAATTCCCCTGCTGCCGTCCAGGCTGTAAAGCGCTACCTGATCTTCCATGGGTCCTATATCAAGCGTAAAAAGATCTTCTCTTTCGACGGAGCTTATAGCGCCTTTAAAACAGCCGCCTGTTATTGCAAACAAAATGCCTGCGATTATTAAAATTGATATTCGGGAAAATCGTCTCATATTTTATAATGGTCTGCTTTTTTGGGGATTTTGTCAATGTTTGTGTTTGTGTAAAGTTAATGCCTATTATATATATATTAGAGGTCTGTGTGCGCAAAGCCCGGCTGGCAACTCACGGCTGTGGCTTTTTTCGACGCAGCCCCTTGCTGGCTGCCTTCTGATTCACACCGAGGTTGCCAGCCGGGCTTTGCGCACACAGACCTTTATGTAATTACATAGGCATTCAATTTACTGTATTAAGGTGATGTATTTTTAGTCCCCGGTTTTATAGTATTTTTTTATTTTAAAATCAACATTTAAATGAGTTTAATATAAACACCTTTATAACAATCGATTTTAAGAGAAATAAAAACATAATTCATTATTGTATTTAATCATCCATGCTGGGAACCTGCGGTTCTATGAGTGAGTTTTTTTTGTAAAATATATCTTTCCATTCTTTTATTTTTATTTTATACTGATTAAAATTGGAGAATTATAATGAAAAGATTTATACTAATAATATTTTTCTTATTACTAATTATTTTATATTTACCTGCTCAGACGAATGAAATTTGGGGAGTATGGAACAGTGGTCCAGTCCCGAAAAACATTGATTGGATTGGTCTTACAGAAGGCAGGTTTTTATGGAATCGTTTAAATGACTATTATTTTTTTGATAGTAATTTTAATAATAAAGGTCCATATATTTATTTTGAAGGTGGTGGTGGATTTTATATAAAAAAAATAATCGAAGATACTATTGATACTACTTCTCTTTATATTGAAGGAATGCAAGTTAACAGCGAGCTTGAATGGGAAACAGTTTATGTAAATATTATTTTGCATTTTATCGAAAAGGATAAAATGTGGATAGAAGTAAGCCGCAACGATCCTGATTATCCCACAACATCATGGTTTCCTTCTTTATATTTCGGTGATAGAAAAAAGGTATACTGGAGAAAGAAAGTGGATTCTTAATTTTTTTTATAAAATACAGCGAAACTGAGAATTAATTTTATATAAAAAAGACATCCTTCGTGTTCTTCGTGTTCTTCGTGTCCTTCGTGCCTTTGTGTGAGAATCTTCTGTAAAATATTTAGCGATTTCGAAGTAAAAGTTAGCATGGTTCGTGAAGGAACTGAAGGTTTTGTTCGCGGTAAATTCTTCGTTCTAGGTAACATAACTGACGTTTGTTATATGCCGCACCCCCGCTTTTCCAATATTATTTATTCCATACTTTTTTCTTGACATTATTATTCTATACATTATACAATAAAATAAGGAGATTTTATGAATACAGTTACATTATCTAATAATAATCAGTTGAATTTTCCCAATAATATAAGCGAAATTTATGGTTTAGAA
>JGI24695J34938_10002259_pt1 | contig 14893 bp, 14 predicted proteins | sample TergutCo191P3_FD_34938 | JGI IMG/M metagenome (IMG submission 34938) | reverse complement strand
TTAGGGAATTGAGGTAACTCACAATAACCGTCTGCGCCCGGAGAAGTTTGCGCCTAAGTGCTTTCGGACGGGAGTTCGACTCTCCCCAGTTCCACCACGATTTATCCGAAAACCCCTGCAATGCAGTGGTTTTCGGTGTTTTCTCGATTTTTTCCGTATTGGTTCGATGGTAGGATTAAATCAAAAAGAAAGTCAAGTATCGTTAAGTCTTGACTTTCTTTTAGTGTTGCCGCTTTATTCAAATGTAGATTATGCAAAAAATAAACACCCGACATATCGGATGCTTATCTCATGTAGGGTACTCCTTTGGCTATCCAATCAGGTCCGCCCGGTCTCCCTACACACTTATAATAGCACATTTAATTTTGGATTTCAATAACATTCACAAAGTTTTTAAGATTTTCTACTAATATTATTTTATTTAGGTGTGGATGCTTTTGTAATTCAAAACGCACCCTTTTTTGGACAATTTCATACTTGAGCTTTGTTCGGCGCATATCAAGAATAATATTCTTTGATTGCTTCGCCCCTCTCCGAAACTGATTTTGAATTGTTGACTTTGACCCACCAACGGGACTCTTTATCTCCCATTGTATGCCGAACATTTTAATATCGGCTGATTTTCGCTTGAAATCATCAATGGGTATCAGAAACTCAACCGTGGTACGATAATAACGAGCCAAAATATATGCAACATCTATCTCATGCTGTTGTGGCGGATTTGGGTGGTTTACAGGAAAAATGACCTGACCGGGATTATGTTGTTTATGCTTTTTCTTTGACATGAACTGTATTATAGCAGACATTTGAAAAAGAGTATAGCTTTTAACGAAACTTTTAATGACAGAAGCTATGTAGTCAATCTTGTGTTTATAGTACAGTTGTGTGAAATATTGAAAAAATCTTGACTTTCGGTTTGATTACGTCTAAACTGTACATAATAAGACCCCGCACACCTATGTCAAGTCTCTGTACTTGTTATGTGTCCCACGCGGGGACGTTTTTATATTAAAGAAACCTGAAAGGGATATTATGGTTAAGAATAGACAGTTTGCATTAATTTACAGAGTCATTGCATTCATAATCGCAACTGCCGGTTTTTTTGCTATGCTCGGGATAACCGGGGATACATTTGCCCCTGAGATTATGATGTTCTACACCATGCAAAGCAATTTGATGGGTATTGTGCTATTCGGCATTCTTATTTTCAAAACAAGCCGCGATTTATACAAAAATCAAAGCGGTCATCCGGGGTATTACCCACGGCTGGAGATGATTGTGTCAGTAATTTTGTTCTTAACATTCTTCGTGTACTGGACATTACTTGCACCGCAGATGTTTACTATGGAAACAGACTTTAACATGTGGTCATTCGGAAACCTTGCAACTCACGCGTTCACGCCGCTCTTGTTGCTGCTGGACTATGTTCTGTTTAGCCCGCCAAGGAACCTGAAATACCGAGACGTGTATTATGTTTTAATATATCCTTTTCTCTACATATTATTTACGTCCATTGCCGGCTTGCTCGGGTACGTGTACTTCATCTCTGCGGAGGATGGGCTGCCGGTTCGTTTCCCTTATTTCTTTTTCGACTTTGACCGAATCGGCGCATTGAGTTTTGCTTTTATCGGGGGTTTAATGATATTCCTTTTAATCATCGGGCATGTTTTTTACTTTGTTGATAAACGCCGAAAACCCGGATAAGTGATGATGTTTTGTGGTATTATAGTTTGGAGTTCTTACAGGAGGATTTAGTATTATGACAAAACAATCTTTTAACCCATACCTGCCGTCATGGGAATATATCCCGGACGGAGAACCTCATGTTTTTGGCGATAGAGTATACGTCTACGGCTCACACGATAAGTTCAATGGTTTTGCCTACTGCCTAAACGATTATGTGTGTTGGTCTGCGCCAATCGGAGACTTGAGCGATTGGCGATATGAGGGAGTTATTTACACGAAAACAGGTGACCCCTTAAACTATAATGAGCATATGTGTTTGTATGCACCCGATGTCACAGTCGGACCCGACGGGCGGTACTATCTGTATTACGTGCTGGATAAAGTGCCGATTGTATCTGTTGCAGTATGCGATACCCCTGCGGGTGAGTACGAGTTTTACGGATATGTTAACTATGCAAACGGCACAAAGCTGGGTGAAAGTGCGTGGGATGAGCCGCAGTTTGACCCTGCTGTTATAACGGAAGGTGACAGAACTTATCTTTACACAGGTTTTTGCGGATCGGGCGATAAGACTCGCACAGGTGCAATGGCAACAGTTCTTGCCGCAGATATGCTCACCATCTTGGAGGAGCCTGAATTTATAGTTCCCGGAAACTGCTACAGTAAAGGAACCGGATTTGAAGGTTTTGAATTCTTCGAAGCTTCGTCTATCCGTAAACGTGGGGATACCTATTATTTTGTTTACTCCTCCGTAAATATGCACGAGCTTTGTTATGCCACAAGTAAAGAGCCAACGAAAGGTTTTAAGTATGGCGGTGTCATTGTCAGTAATTGCGATAAAGGCATCGACACTTACAAACCTGCGAAAATGGCGGCGTATTTCGGCGGAAACAATCATGGCGGTATGGTGGAAATAGACGGACAGTGGTACATCTTCTATCACAGGCACACAAACGGAACAAACTTCAGCCGCCAAGGTTGTGCGCAGCCCATTGAAATAGGTGCGGACGGAAGCATAAAGCAAGCGGAAATGACCTCGCAGGGATTAACCGGAAAGCCGCTTTTAGGGAGTGGTGAGTATTCGGCTCATATTGCTTGTAATCTATTTTCTAAAACAGAAGAAAACACCCATCCGCTTCACCACGAGTCATGGATTGATGGGCGTTTTCCAAAAATTACGCAAGATGGAAAGGATGGTGACGAGGAGCCGGGCTATATTGCAAATATGCGTGATGGAACGGTTGCAGGCTTCAAATACTTTACTTTCGACAACGTAACCAAGGTAACAGTCAAGACCAGAGGCTATGCAAACGGTCATATAGAGGTCAAGACAAAGTGGGATGGCGAAGCACTTGCACTCATTCCGATTAAGTATACAAACGTATGGGAAGAAAGAGCTGTAGATATTTCCATGCCGAACGGAGTTTCACCTCTGTATTTTGAATTTAAAGGCGACGGCGCTGTCAGTCTGGCATCGTTTAGGCTTGAGTAGTGTGATGTAAGAGATGAAAGTATAAGTATCACTCCTGAGCATACAGCGCAGTTGACAAGTAACGCTCGCCTGTGTCCGGTAGTAGGACTACTATGGTTTTGCCGCTATTTTCCGTTCGTGTTGCAAGCTCTGTTGCTGCAAAAGCTGCTGCGCCTGATGATATTCCCACTAGCAAGCCCTCGGTTTCCGCAAGCTTGCGTGACGTTTCAAAGGCTTGCTGATTTTCGACGGTAATGATTTCATCAACAATATCAGGATTATAAACATCGGGTACAAAACCCGCTCCTATACCTTGAATTTTGTGCGGCGCAGGACTCCCGCCTGAAAGCACCGGCGAGTCGGACGGCTCGACAGCAACAATTTTGATGTTAGGATTTTTTGCTTTTAGAGTTTCCCCCACTCCTGTAATCGTGCCGCCCGTACCTACGCCGCCTACGAATATGTCTACTTTGCCCTCGGTATCTTCCCATATCTCTAAAGCGGTGGTTTTCCTGTGGATTTCAGGGTTTGCAGGATTTACGAATTGACCGGGGATAAACGAGTTCTGCGTTTCCTGCGCAAGTTCTTCCGCTTTTGCGATTGCACCTTTCATGCCTTTTGCGCCTTCCGTAAGAACAAGCTCTGCACCCAGTGCTTTTAGCAAGTTGCGCCGCTCCACACTCATAGTTTCCGGCATGGTCAGAATCAGCTTATAGCCTTTGGCTGCTGCCACAAACGCCAGTGCAACACCTGTGTTTCCGCTGGTTGGTTCTATGATAACAGTGTCTTGCTTTATAAGTCCTTTTTCTTCCGCATCGGCAATCATTGCGTAGCCGATACGGTCTTTTACGCTACCAAGCGGGTTGAAATATTCAAGTTTAGCTATTAAATTTGCTTGCAACTCTCGTTTTTTGCTGTAATTCCCAAGTTCCAGAAGTGGTGTTTTTCCTATTAGCTCTGTTAAATCTTTTGCTATTTTCGACATAATTAAATTGTCCTTCCATCTATAACATACTTTTTGTATATGATTTATATGTTTCTTATAATACGCTAAGGATTTCCTTTTGTCAAGCATTTTTATTATACTTGACAATGAGGCATTTGACCGATAGAATACAAATACATATCTGATATGTATGTTTAATATGAGGAAGCGTTTAATGAAAATATCTGCAAAATCTCGCTACGCTTTGGCGGCACTTATACAAATGGGGCAATTAAATGAGATTGAGGAATTTGTCTCACTCTTATATTTATCTGAGAAACTGGACATTTCAAAGATTTATTTAGAGCAGATTTTCTCGCTTTTAAAGCGGGGCGGCATTGTAATTTCCACAAAGGGCTTTGGCGGAGGTTATAAGCTATCTCGCTCCATGAACGAAATATCCGCTTATGACATCTTATCTGCCATCGAGTTTTCTTTGTTTGAAAAAACCGCTCATACCGTGACTGAAAAGGCACCTAATATTGAAAACGTTTTGCAGAGTGATGTTTTTTTGCCGCTCGATACCGTAATACCTGACACACTTAAAAAAATAACGTTAGATACGCTGGTTATAAGGGCTGCCCGGCAAGATGATGGCGGCGGCATGTACTATATTTAACTCGGCGCAGAGTATTAGTTTTCGTTACATGGAAAGGAAAGGTCATTTTTATGAAGTTAAGCACAAAATGCGTCCATGGCTGTGATAAGTGCTTTGATACTACGGGAGCTGTCAGTGTTCCTATTTTTCAGTCGGCAACATTTACTCATCCCGGCGTGGCGCAAAGCACAGGATACGATTACAGCAGGCTTCAAAACCCTACGCGGGAGTATTTGGAAAACGTAGTCGCTAATTTAGAGGAAGGCAACGACGCTATGGCTTTTTCCTCCGGCATGGCAGCCGAAGCTACTCTCATGGAACTTTTTTCATCAGGAGACCACGTTATAGCGTCAGATGATTTATATGGTGGCTCAGTACGATTATTTCAGCATATTTCAGCTAAAAACGGTATAGATGTAACCTTGATAGACACCGGAGATATTGAGTCCCTGAAAAGTGCTATTCGTCCTGAAACAAAGGCTATATTCGTGGAAACGCCCACTAACCCCATGATGCAAGTTACAGACATCGCCGCCGTCTCGGAAATCACTCGCGCAAACGAGCTTTTGCTTATTGTAGACAACACATTTCTAACACCCTTCCTCCAGCGGCCTTTGACGTTGGGTGCAGATATTGTGGTTCACAGCGGCACTAAATATTTGGGTGGTCATAACGACACGTTGGCAGGTTTTCTTGTCGTGAACGACGCAGATTTATCCGAGCGGCTGCGATTTATCTATAAAACCACAGGCGCTTGTTTGGCACCGTTTGACAGCTGGCTTATAATTCGCGGAATCAAGACTCTGGCGATTCGTATGCGGCAGCAGGAGTCCTCCGCTCTTTTGATTGCCCGATGGCTGAGAGAGCAACAAAAAATCAAAAATGTATACTATTGCGGCTTAGATGACCACCCCGGGTATGCTATCAGCAAAAAACAGTCTGACGGGTTTGGGGCAATGATTTCTTTTGAGGTAGATAGTGCNCAAACGGCAANAAATATGTTAGAGCGCATAAAGCTCATATCCTTTGCAGAGAGCCTTGGCGGCGTGGAAACACTTATGACCTANCCTTATTTACAAACCCATGCCGATGTGCCTGAGCAGCAACGAGTAGCCAAAGGCATAACAGATAAACTCTTACGTTTGTCCGTAGGCATTGAAGATGCAAACGATTTAATAGCAGACCTTGACGCCGCATTGGAGAGTTAATTTATGACTTATGATTTTGATAAAATAATCGACCGCTCGGGCACTTACAGTATGAAATATGACCCTGCGGCACGCGGTAAGCCCGATGATGTTATCCCGCTGTGGGTAGCGGATATGGATTTTCAAGCACCTCCCTGTGTGCTTGACGCAATTATTAAGCAGGCACGGCATGGAATCTTCGGTTATTTTAACACGGGCGATGACTATTCAAGCACGTTGCAAAACTGGTTTTCACGCCGCCANAACTGGTTTATCGAGCCTGATTGGCTTGTTAAAGTNCCNGGAGTTGTGAGCGCAATTCATCTTGCCATCATGGCCTTCACAGAGCCGGGCGAGAGCGTCATCATTCAGCAACCTGTGTATTATCCGTTCATGTCGGCGGTATCGTCCACGGGGCGACGTTTGGTAGTCAATCAATTGCTTCTTGAAAACGGACGCTACGAGATTGATTTTAATGATTTTGAGCAAAAGGTTAAAACAGATAATGTGAAAGTATTCGTCCTATGCAACCCTCACAATCCTGTCGGACGGGTGTTCACACGCGAAGAATTGACGCAGTTAGGCGATATTTGCCTTCGCCACAACGTAATTGTTGTTTCCGATGAGATTCATCAGGATTTTATCTATGACGGGTATCAACACCTCGTTTTTGCGGGGCTCGATTCTAAGCTNAGTGACATCACNGTGACTTGCACTGCTCCGACGAAAACATTCAACCTCGCTGCGCTTTCTGTCGCAAACATATTCATANCAAATGAAACCTTACGTAAGCGGTTTTTGCAAGAGTACGCCAAGTTTAGTGTACCGCAAATCGGCGTGATGGAGATTGTCTCTTGTGTAGCGGCGTATACAGAAGGAGATGAGTGGCTTACAGAGCTGATATGTTATCTTTCGGAGAACATGAATTTTATTGATGATTTTCTTAAAACCAAACTACCTGACATCAAGCTTATCAAACCCGAAGGCACTTATCTTGCGTGGCTTGATTTTCGCAAACTAGGCCTTTCAGATAATGCTTTAGACGATATTGTTACACATAAAGCAAAGCTGTGGCTACATCGCGGCACAACATTCGGAGCGGGCGGAGAAGGGTTCATGCGCCTAAATGCGGCATGTCCGCGCTCTGTTTTGCAAAAAGCTCTGAAGCAGCTTCGAGAACATATTTAAGTAAATTATACAGGAGTACGTCGCGCCGATACTTCGTTTTTGGAATATTTCGAAAAAATTCGTAAAATGTTAACAATTAGCTTGATTTTAGTAGGTTATGTGTGATAGAATTTCTAATTGGAAAGTGGGTACAGCCAGGCTGTATCATATTGGAGAGGTATTTGGAATGAGTGAAAAAAATAGTATCGCAATTTTTGACGATGATCCTATGAGTCTTAGATTGCTCACAGAAATTCTCAGCGATAATTACACGGTCTACGCCGAGCTTGATGGCAAGAAATGCCATGAAACTGCGGTCCGGCTAAATCCTGACTTAATACTCCTGGATATAATAATGCCGGACATGAGTGGGTTTGATGTGATACATAAGCTCAAAGGTGATGAACAAACCATGAATATTCCTGTTATTTTTGTAACAAACCTGACAGGGCCGGACGAGGAGGATCGCGGGCTTTCCCTTGGTGCGGTTGACTACATTAAAAAGCCGTTTAATGCGCAAATCGTCAGCGAGAGTGTTTCGGCTCAGATGGAAATTATTAACAAAAACAGACGTTAACTAATCGAGGAGACTTTTTGATATGCCTTTGCTTTGTCCGGAGTGTGGAGCTGAAATACCCGAAGGTGAGCTGGTTTGTTTTAATTGCGGCTATCTTGTTCCTGATTCCGATATTCCCGGTTTTCCCGTTTCTCCGATTGTCCCGGAAACCCCTGATTTAATGCCTGACGGTGGTGCAGAGCCCGAACCTGAGCCGGTTCCGGAACCGGAAGCTGATGCGACACACGACGGTCATGTGGTGCTTCCCGATGCGGAAGTTTATCCCGAGGCTGAAGAGCCGATGCACTATGATGGTGCTTCCGACGAGAGTATGAAACGAGGTTGCTTGATTGCAGTGGGAGTACTTGGTGTGTTAATCTTGGTTCTAATGATGATTATTACTTTTACTTTAGGCACACGTCGCTAATTTGGTTTTATTCTCCGCAAGTGGAGCGTGAAAATGAAAGTCGGTGGGGTACTGTTTCAGAAAACCCCACCGACCTTTTTTATTTCAACATGTTTTGTACTGCAAGCACTAGGAACATATAATTTGATGAGCCGCCGCCGATTACATATTCCGTTTGCTGCCACAGGAACGGGAAGTTAAGCAGCTCGGGGAAGTCCGGGCGTATAAGGGCCGTGCCTGATATTACACCGCCCGGATAAAACGACCAGTCGGCACGGTTCCAGCCGTATGCAACTAATGCGGATTTGGCTCCGACTCCCGATGCAAATGACATATTGTTTGAGCCGGGGTGGCAACCCAGCACGAAGTTGAGTGCGTTGTATATAAAGTCAGGCTCGAACACATCAGGGTATGCTTTATGCAGGAAATAATACTCAAACCCGCGTCTTTGAATATCCCAGCCTGCGCCCCAGATATGCGGGCGGTACGGGATACCGTAAGGCGTTTCGTCACTGAGTGATTTGAGATTTTCTTTCAGTGCAGGAAGTGCTTTGGCTATTGCTTTTGAGAAGTTATCGTCATTTAATGCGCGGTCAACTCTCGCTACTATCCAGCCCAGTTTTTCCATAGCCCCTGTTATTTCATCAACATTTGATAATAAGAATTCCTTGTATTTACTATCACCTGTCGTAAGAAACAGCTCAACTGCGGCGTGGATTTTCGTGTGTACGGGCGATATGTGCCACGGAGTTTCTTTGCTTATAGGCCCGTCTTTCAGCTCTGTGACCTCATACAGTTCCTGAGCCGCTTCAAGCGACTGCGCACTCAGCTCATCATTAAACCCTTTGAGTACACGGGCAACCGCCGCTAATTGCGCCGCTGTTTTTAGTTCACGTTGCGGGTTATCTTCGGTAAACACCCAGCGGTCGTCGGCATTACCGATTATTCCGTCTGTTTGTGCTGCCGTATCACCCAGCATTACATATTGCCTTATGTTATTTACAATAATCCCGCGATAAAGCCGTCCCAGCGCACGGTACGCCCCAACAATCGATAATGCCCCGTGTTCTATCTGTTGAAGTATGTCATTTTTACCGTCAGGCTTGTGAATATCTACTAACCCGGCTTTCTGATCGATTGTGGTTGTGTCATAATCCACGCCAAAGCTTTCATATGCCATTGCGAGTATATAACACTCACCCGCCTGTGATTCAACGCGCAAATCGTCATCGCCGGCATCATGCCAACCGCCTATATTTAGCCCCGGCACGTGTTCGCCCGGCTTATATTTTGTCATTGTTGACGGGCCTTGAGAGTAGCCGTCAAAGTGGTTGTGGTCCACAGGTGCCATAAGCGCATCGTCCATATGGCAAAGGTCATGCCACACTCGATACCGCTCTTGTACTCTCATATGGCACATTTGCACGGGCAAAAAGTATTCGAGGACAGGTTGCCATACCCCGCGGTCATAAATGTCCGCACCAATACGGAATATTGAGGATTCGGAGCTGCCGTAACGCACTTTATACAACCCGTCTTCTTTTACATTTGTGAAGTCGAATTTAAGATAATTGTAGCGCAAAAATTTGCCCCACTCATCTCCTCCGGCTTCCAAAACAAGCTCTTCTCCGGTTTTTGTGACTTTGTATAGTGCTGCTTTTTCACGCTTTTTTTCGTCTCTGTCAAGTTCGATAATTGCTGTTTTCGGTTGATTTGGGTGATAACCAACCTGAGAAAGCTGGACGACCGGTGTATGGAGCCAATCCGCGACAACATTTGGTGTTATAATCCAAACCGCCGCTTCTTTGGTTGTATTCGGAGGTAAGTCGCTGCTCAGCACAAACCAGCCGTCATTATGCTTAGCACGCGAATCATACAGGCAAATCGGAGAGCCTTTTGATTCAATCTTGCATCTGCCGTAAGGGTCGTCCGGCCTTATTGTGAGACTTTTTCCAACTGCATAAGGCTCAATGTCAAAAGAGTTTATGCTCGGAACAGGCATAAACGGGCCGTTTGGCTGAACCGGAAAGATTCCCTGTTTATCGTCCATAATCCACGGTTTTCCAAACAGAGCGCCCGGGAATAATTCCATCGTAAAACACACATTCCCTACGAAATCCGTAGGAATTGGCGTGTCTAAGTCAACTGTTACTACTACCGATTCACCTTCACCTCTGACCGTCACTTTGTAATCAAGCTCAATATCAGGGTATACAATCGGGCTAAAGCCCACTTCCCTGTCTTTATCAGGATATGCAAGCGAAGTCGTGATTGTGTTTGCATCTTCGTCTATAGCTCGCTCACCCTGCTTAGGCACGGGCCGCCATTGCCCTGCAAGGTTACGAAATCGTACATCTCCGTTTGAGGCGACACGCTCGCCATGCATGATAATACTTACTCCGGCTTGATGTCCGTCCGGGTAAATGTCGTCAAACGCCATCAAATCCACGCCTTTGTTACGGAAATATCCGTTTCCGTCTTTTAATGTAAATGCCATAATTCCCTCCTGTTTATTTCATCGTTTTAATAAAATCTTCCAAATATCTGTCCCAGAGTCTCCATTCGTGGTCGCCCGGTTCAAAAACGCTTGTAACATTGAGCCCGAGATGTTTTGCTTTTTTGTAAAATCCAACACTCATAAGATAAAGCTCATCTTGCTCTCCGCAACGCACCGTTATTTCTAAATCTTTATGTTTTTCAGCGTCTAACAGGTTCATCGGCTCAAGTGACGTCGTGTTGAGTTCATCTTCTTTCACCATCATAAATGGGAACTCGCGGCGTTGCTCCTCGGTTAGTCTCGGCATAATTGCAACAGGATTTAAAAAGCCTGAAAACAGCCCGACTTTTGTGTATTTTTCGGGATATGTCAGGGCTATTCTTGCCGAGCCGTATCCACCCATCGAGATACCTGCAATGTTATTTAGCTCACGTTTTTGCGGCACGCCCATCAGCAGATGCAGATACTGCGGCAACTCGTTTGCTACGTATGAGAAGTAGTTTTGCCCGTTGATGTCGTCGCAGTACATGCTGCGCCCCACGCTTGGCATTATCACGGTTATCCCCGCATCGCGCGCAAAGAGTTCCACGCGTGACAGGCGCAGAAATGATGTGGCGTCGTCCGATAACCCATGTAGCAGGTATAGGCATTTACGCTCCGACAAGGGTGTTTCTCCGATGTGTGTTGAGTCGGGTGTTACCATTGTCAAAAGGGTACTCATTTTTAGTTCTTTTGAGTAAAAGTCCAGTGTTAGTAATGCCATTGTTAGCTCCTTTCATTTCGTGAACTGAATATTATCCTTTACTGAGATAAGCTTCTATGAAGCCGTCAAGGTCACCGTCCATTACTGCGTTTATGTTGCCGTTTTCAAATCCGGTTCTGTTGTCTTTCACCAAAGTGTAGGGCATGAAAACATATGAGCGGATTTGACTGCCCCACTCTATTTTCATTTGTTCGCCCTTGATGTCACTTATCTTGTCCAGATGTTGCCGTTCTTTTATTTCGAGTAGCTTAGAGCGAAGCATACGCATCGCCACTTCACGGTTTTGGTGCTGGCTGCGCTCCATCTGACATGCAACGACTAAGCCCGTAGGCAAATGTGTAATTCTGACGGCACTTTCTGTTTTATTTACGTGCTGACCGCCTGCGCCGGAAGCCCGAAATGTGTCTACCCTCAAATCCTCCGTCTTGATTTCCAACTCTATATCATCAGAAATAAGCGGAGCTACTTCAATTGCTGCAAACGATGTGTGGCGGCGACCCGATGAGTCAAACGGTGATATGCGCACAAGGCGGTGTACGCCATTTTCGCTTTTAAGCAAACCGTAAGCGTTTTCTCCGTCTATCTGGAGTGATGCTGATTTCACGCCCGCTTCCTCGCCGTCCAGCCAATCGAGTAGCTTAATTTTCATGCCGTGCCGCTCAGCCCAGCGTGTGTACATTCGATAGAGCATTTGCGCCCAATCCTGCGCTTCGGTACCTCCTGCTCCTGCGTGAAATGATACTATTGCCGCTGAGTTGTCGTATTCTCCGCTGAGCAGCGTTTCAAGCCTTGCCGTTTCGAGTGCAGAGCAAAATGATTTATACTCCGCTTCAACCTCGGCGAGCAGACTTTCATCCTTTTCTTCCGCACCCATTTGGCACAGGGTCAGCAAGTCACTGAACGAGCTGTCCAGTTTTTCATATGTTTCTACTTTTGTTTTCAAGGATTTTATGTTTTGCAAAACTACTTGTGAGTTTGCTAAATCATTCCAAAAACCGTCCTTTGCACTTTCTTCTTCAAGCTTTTCAAGCTCTGCCGTAACCTCTTCGAGCTTCAGTGCTTGTTTCAGACCGTCAAGTTGCGGTCGTAAATTATTTATTGATTGCTTGAAATTGTCAAATTCAATCATACTTATATCTCCATGAATGAGCCCTGAGGGGAAAGGCTACGCTTATTACCTTTCTACTCTCAACTCTACAATAACCAGCTCGGGGTTGTTTAGGAATCGAGTCCATCCTAAATGGTTTCCGAGTCCTCTCGTAACTACCATATACGTACTGCCGCTTGTGTATATTCCGCTCGTATATGTGGGAAACAGCTCCATTCTCGGGCCTATAAGCCCGTCCGTAAAGGGCAGCCTTACAAGTCCCCCATGCGCATGTCCGCTCAGCACTAAATCTACATCCAGCCGACTGAACATATCTATTTTGTAGTTTCTGTGATAGAGAACAATGAGAAACTCCGGATTTTCGTTTTGATGAATGTTTCTGATAAAATCTTCCGGTGTTATCATATCCCGCGGACCGTGCGGGTCTTCGACCCCTGCAAGGATTATTGTGTCTTCGCCGATTTGAAGTCTGTCAAATCCGTTGCGGAGAAGCCTCACACCACGTTCTTCAAGCAACGAAAAAAGTGCCTGCAAATGCCCCGGTCCGAGATCCCATTCGTGATTTCCGGTCACAAAATATACAGGAGCGATAGGCACGAGCCCATCAATCAATTCTTCCGTTATCTCAAGCTGTCTCTCTATAGGAAGCCCGGGCTGGTATCGGTCAACAATATCTCCAACTATTACTATGATNTCGGAATTTGATTCCATTACTGCACTNATAAGTCGCTCATTGCCCTCACCATGCTCTGCTCCGTGATTATCTGCAAGGAGGGCTATTCTGTATCCGTCAAATGCCGGCGGNAGATGCGGAAACTCCATAATATANTCGGTTGTGACCAGTCTTGTATTGCTGTCAAATANTATGATGGCTNCGGANAATAGTGTAATCAGGAAAAATATCAGAAACACCCCGAAGCATCCCACTCGTCGTTTTCTTCTCAATTTCGCTCAACTTTCTTTGTCGCGTACAAATACATGCTTTATGTTTGGATCGGTCGTCTGCCTGAAATCTGTCTCAAAACGGTCTATAGATTTTATCATAGATGAAAGACTCTTGTATCCGAAACTGCGGTGGTCGAAGTCCGGCTGTTTTTTNAGTATCAGNTTTCCCAGTTCGCCCATGAATACTGAGCCNCTGTCACCCGCCAAGTCGGCAACGGAATCGGCNATAAGTTCAATTACTTCTTGNGGCACCGGGGTTGCTCGTTGCTTTGCCGCAGCTTGAGCTTTGCCTTTTTGTGATGCCGGGCTTTTTTGTCCGTTTTCGTTTTGGTCGTCTGTTTCGTTTTGTGTGCCGTTTTCTGCTGCAAGGTTTTCTGCGTGACGTTTGTTTATGACTTCAATGTATGTAAATTTATCGCACGCCGCTATAAATGCGCTCGGAGTTTTTCGCTCGCCAACGCCTATGACTCGCTGCCCCGCTTCTCGCAACCTGATAACGAGCCTTGTGAAGTCGCTGTCGCTCGACACTATGACAAAGCCGTCGGTACGCTCTGAATAGAGTATGTCCATTGCGTCTATTATCATCGCTGAGTCACTGGAATTTTTCCCCTGCGTGTAGCTGTACTGCTGTATCGGCGTTATCGCATTTTCCAGTAGCGATGACTTCCACCCCGAAACAACGGGGCTTGTCCAGTCACCGTAGATGCGTTTTATCGTGGGTGTTCCGTATATTGCTATTTCTTCCATGACTCGCTTTATGCAGTTGCGCGGTATGTTTTCGGCATCAATTAGTACTGCGAGTCTAAGGTTACTGAGATTGAGTGAGTTTGTTGTCAAATATCTTCACCGCCTGATTATAGTTTGTCGTTTGAGGTATTTTATCAGATTTGCAGAAAAGTTGCAAGTTTTGGATTAGAATTATGACGTTTGTAAAAATTTTGGAAACTCTAAGTATTCACGACTATGCTATNCGCAATCACACGCACTAAGATAGCACATTTTAAACACNCACAAAAAAGACCCCTCTTGCAATTGACCGTTNCGGTCATACTCGCAAAAGGGGTCTTTTTCTTGCGTTTAATCATATCATCAAATCCACATGTGACAGCGTTCCGCCGCCNCCGTTTTCATTTAGNAAAAAGCTCGTTGAGCGCATGACACCAAGCGTTTCATTACTGTCTCCCTTGAACGAAAACTCCGTAGCGACATCGCCCAAGAAAATCGCGCCAACACCCAGTTCCTTGAGTGTAAACATTTGGTCATTTCCATCTTTATCACGACTCCAGACGACAAGCTTTGAAAAAATCTCATCAGCCTCATCTATCCAATTGTTTCCGTCCTTATCGTGTTTGCGGAGTTCACTGAATCCGGAGCCGCTGCTTGGTCCGAAAAGCTCGCTTCCATCGTTTATCTTGCCATCATTATTCCAATCAACCGCCAGAAATCCGCTACCCTCGCCCAAAACGGCAAGTCTCTCTGTGTTGCCGTCCATATCAAGGTCAAAGTCAAACTTCTCGTTTGTCA
>JGI24695J34938_10002254_pt1 | contig 14917 bp, 12 predicted proteins | sample TergutCo191P3_FD_34938 | JGI IMG/M metagenome (IMG submission 34938) | reverse complement strand
GAAAAAGCATTCATAATTACTTATTTATGTAGTATTGTTGGAGGAATAAATGAAAAAATATCTAACTTGGATTTTAATAATATGTTATACGCTTGCGGGATGTAGTATACCCGAATTGTCAGAAATAAAAACGTTAGAGTTGGCGGTCTATATAAGTGATTCACAGTTATCACGTTCGGGTTTAGCGCAAGCAGTAAATACATTTAACGATAACAATTCAAACGTAAAAATTGAAATTACGAATTATCGTGAAACTCATTCCGATCCATGGGATGCTCTTAACCATATCAAAATAGATATTATTGCCGGAAAAGGGCCTGACATGATTGACTTTGGCTCTGATTGGGGTTATTCTCCGCTTATTTCATCAGCAATGTTGACTGATTTATATCCTCTGATGCAAAATGATGTTTCGTTCAATAAGCAAGATTTTCACTTTAATATTATTGAATCTTTTGCGGTGGGTGAAAGCCTTTATGTGCTTGTACCAAGCTTTGTAATAACATCATTTGCAACAAATAACAGCTATTTTTCAGGTCTGGAAAGAATGAGTGCGAAACAATTAGTTGAAGCTTACGATAATCGGAATGAGAATAGTATCCTTTTTCCGGGCGAGACCAAGCAAAGCGTTTTGGGAATGATTTGCTTCGGGGGGCTGGAAAACTATGTTGATTGGGGCGAAGGCATATGCTATTTTGACAGCGACAGCTTTAAAGAGATTTTACATTTTGCAAATCATAATTTTCCATTAACATTAAATTTATCAGATGATTACTCAGCGAAAGCTTTTTTTACAGAAGGTCTGGCGATTTTATATCCGGTTTCCATCGAGAGCGTATACGGAACCGCCAGAATAAGGGCGTTATATGGAGAGACCCCGAATTATATCGGCTATCCGCTTGATTCGGGCAATGGTAATATGGCAAATATTGCCAATATTGCGATTGGTATTAGCGCGACAAGTAAGAACAAAGAAGAAGCATGGGGTTTTATTAAGAGTTTGCTTGACAGTGATTTCCAAGATAATATTAAAAACGGATTACCGATTCGTATTGATTCACTTGAACAAAGACTTACAGCTGCCATGAGTGCCGAATACGATGAGTTTAATAAAAAAATAGTGAAAGAACTGCTTCTCTGGGAAGGTGAAGCACCTGTAAATATCTACGAAATTACGAAAGAAGATGCTGAAACACTAAAATCAATCATTACTAAAATAGAATTTAATGCATCTGTTGATTATGATCTTTATAATATCATGATGGAAGAGGCGGATTATTTATTCAATGATAGTACCCGCACCGAAGAGGATGTTATAAATATTATTCAAAGCCGGGCGCAGATATATGTAAGCGAGAATAAATAGATTCTTCCGTACTTGTGATATTCCCGCGCTGTCAGCACGGACTAGAGTTCGCATGGAAAGGTTTCGGGCGATACTTTTATCATAATTACATTTCTTAATTCATATCATTTATCATGAGAAAAAAAGAAAAAATCCCGCCAATTTCGCGAAATGAAAAAATAGTGGAATCCTTGCATTTACCGAAGGATTCTTTACTTGGCGCTTCGATTGTGACGGTCATGGGAAATACAAATGCGCTGATTGAAAATTATAAAGGAATTATTGAATACACTGATGAAAACATTGTTCTTCAAGGTAAGACATGCCGGATTGCCATATCAGGGGCGCGTCTTTCGATTGAGTACTATACGAATGACGAAATGAAAATATCAGGTCGTATCAATAGTGTATCTTACATAGTTTAAAGTGCGACATGTGTAAGAAGGAGAGTCCATGCTAAAACTATTCCAATATATTCAGGGGTACCTCATCGTAAAAGTATGGGGCTTTTCGCCTGAACGTTTTATGAATCTCGCTAGTCATCATCGGCTTTTCTTATGGAATATCGAAAATTGCGGCGATTATTATATGATGTGCATAAGTCTTCGCGATTTTTACAAATTAAGGCCGATTACGAGGAAAACAGGAACAAGGGTCGCGATTAAGAAAAGGTGCGGTCTGCCTTTTTGGGTTCCCAGGGTAAAGCGGCGAAAGTTTTTCGTAATTGGTCTAATCTTAAGTTTGGTTTTTTGGGTATGGATGTCGGCTTTTATCTGGGCGATTGAGTTGCGCGGGAATTTTCATATTACTGATGATGTTTTGATGCGTTTTTTAAGTGAACAGGATATAAATGTCGGAATGGTCAGAAAATCAGTCGATATCGAAAAGTTGGAAAAATCCCTTCGTAATGAATATAATATCATCACATGGACATCCGCGCGTATCGAAGGCACTAGGCTGATTATCCAGATTAAAGAAAATGAATTAAAGGAACCGCAAATATCAGGAGAGCAAGTCACAGGAAACGGTTATGATTTGATTGCGAACAAAGACGGGGTAATCGTTAGTATTATTACGCGCAACGGAGTTCCGCAGGTTTCAGAAGGCAGTGAGGTCTTAGAGGGTGATGTTTTGGTACAAGGGGGTGTCCCGATTTTTAATGATGACCAAACTGTCCGCGATTACCAATTTTGTGAGGCGGATGCGGATATTTTCATTCAAACAAGTTTTTCGCAAACGGAAATCCTTCCGATTGCTTATGAGATAAAGGAATATAATGACAATGAAGTGAAAATTCCTTATCTGGAGCTATTCGGAAAGCGGTTTCGCTTTAGGTGGGGGGAGCATGGGTATATTGAGTTTGATATAATTGATGAAAATAAGCAGGTGCGTTTGCTGGAGAATTATTATTTGCCGATTTATTTTGGTTCGGAAATGGTTCGCGAGTATGAGATTATACCGCAAAAATACAGCGGTGAAGAGGCGAAAGCGATTTTTTTGGCGGAAACGAAGAAAATTATTGAAAACTTAAGTGAAAAGGGGGTTCAAATTGTTGAAAAAAGTGTTACAATGAGAAAGGATAGTGTTAATTGGTATTTGGATGTGGATTTGGTTGTGATTGAACAGACGGGGAAGAAGGTTCCGACCTCGTTGTTTGTGGAGCGTGAGAACATTCGCTTACACTCAGGATGATATAAGCCTTATCTGAATGACATTGTGCCGTGAACAGTAAACCTTTACTTATAACTAAGAGGACAACCATGCCCTACGAAAACAAAATCAAACTCCCCTTAGAACACCTCCAAAACATCTTCGGGCAGCACGACACATACATTCAGAAGATTGAGAAAGATCTGGATGTTATCATCGTTGACCGTGACGGGGGGATTAAAATCCAAGGTGATCAGACTCAAGTTGAAAAAGCGACTAAGATAATGAAACAACTGGCTGAAATTTCTAAGCGTGAAAAGAATATTCAGGAACAGAATGTTGATTATGCTATTACTATGAGTAAAGAAGAAAATGGTATTGAAGAATTAAGTAGATTGAATGATATTGATTGTATATGCCATACGATAAGCGGTAAGCCGGTCAGACCGAAAACTTTGGGGCAGAAGAAATATGTTGATGCGATAAATGAGAAGATGATTGTGTTCGGTACAGGGCCTGCCGGGACAGGTAAGACTTATTTGGCGATGGCGATGGCGATTACTGCATTTAAGAAGGAGACGGTCAGCCGTATTATTTTGACCCGCCCTGCGATAGAAGCGGGCGAGAAGCTGGGGTTTTTGCCAGGCGATTTGCAGAGTAAGGTTGACCCTTATTTGCGTCCTCTTTACGATGCTTTGCACCAAATTATGGGTGCGGATAGCTTTCTTAAGAATATGGAGAAAGGTCTGATCGAGGTAGCCCCATTGGCTTATATGCGCGGCAGAACGCTTGATAATGCCTATATTATTTTGGATGAAGCGCAGAATACTACCCCTGCCCAGATGAAAATGTTTTTGACGCGGATTGGTTTTGGGTCAAAAGTTATTATTACGGGAGATTTAACGCAAAAGGACTTGGCACAGGGTGTTAAATCAGGATTGGATGTCGCCATAAAAGTTCTTAATCGCGTCGAAGATATCGCTTTTGTTAATATGACCGTCAAAGATGTGGTCAGGCATCCGCTTGTCCAAAAAATTGTTAAAGCATATGAAGAATATGAACATACTTTAGCACGGACAGAAACAGCCGCGAAGCGTTTAGGCGAAAAGAAAAGGAAAATTAAAAATAAATAGTTTGAATAATTGAAATATGTTATCATGATATAGTTAATAATATATTTGAAATGAGTTATAGAAAGGTTGATATTGTGAAAATTAAGATAAACAATTTTGGACCAATAGAAGAGTTTACCTATGATTTAAAGAAAGATTTAATAGTAACATATGGGAACAATAATATCGGTAAATCATATGCTATGCAGATTGTTTATTTGCTGTTGAAAACATTTAATAGACAAGCATTTCTATATAATCATGAATATTATCATTACCATACCTATTTTGGAAAATCCATTTCTGTTAATAATTTAATGAGCTTAGTAAAGTCTTTTTTGGATTCTAATGAATACTCCAAAGATATTACCGAATATGTAATAAAAGCCGCATTTGAATCATTTAGCAATACTTACTTACCTGAAATAATAAATTCATTTAAGAATACATTTGGCAATTTTGACAATACATTAGAGCAGAAACCAATTATTAAAATCAAAACGGAGCAATGCTTATTAATTATTGATTTGGCGAATAATAAAATTGAAGGGAATTTGAATAAGAACAAACGAATAAAACCAATAAAACTTTCGAAATCTCAAACTGAATATCATAAATCAAGAGATGGCAAAGATAGTTTTCATATTTATGTGGTATCAGATATTAGTACTCCTACTAATATAGTGGACGAACAGATAAGAAAGTTTTATACGGACAATATTTCACGACCGTTACGATTGAATTATAGTCATGTTTATTTTTTACCTGCGTCAAGGTCGGGGATTTATAGCGGTATGAATGCGTTTGGTTCAATAATAGCGGAATTATCTAAAAACAGAGCCTTTGTTACGAGAAAAATAGAACTTCCGGGTATTTCCGAGCCGATATCTGATTATTTCATTGCCCTTTCCAGTAAAATTTTAGCGAAGGAGAATGAAGAGTTATCAGAATACTATAGTGAAATTGAGGAGCGTATTTTAAAAGGCAAGATAACATTTGACCAAAAAAACAATTCATTATTGTACAAACCGAATAATTTAAGGGCTTCATTTGAAATGACAGAGGTATCTTCAATGGTTTCGGAAATATCGCCTGTTGTTGCTTTCTTGAAATTTATTCTATCACAGAAAAATGTCCCGCGACGCAGAGGGCAGAAATCAATTTTGTTTATCGAAGAACCTGAAGCCCATTTACATCCCGATAATCAAGTCGCTTTAATTGAAATTTTTGCAAAACTGGTTAAATCGAATGTAAAATTAATTATGTCGTCACACAGCAATTATGTGTTTAATAAGCTCAATAATTTAGTTTTGGGAAAAAAATTGGATTATCATGTCTACCAACCGATAGTTTTGGAGGATAACGAGAATGGTAGTGTTTCAAGAATTTTACCAATTGATGAGTTAGGCGCGGAAGATGAAAATTTCATGGATACAAGCTTAAGATTATATGATGAGCGAGAAGAAATAATTGAGCAATTATATATGGAGAACGAACAAAATGATTCAAATGATAAAAACTAATAAGAAGCTTGTTCCTCATTTAAGCGAAATTATTGAAGATGAAGGTATATACGTTGATATATCTAATAAGATAAAAGATGACGAAATAGTAATAATTAAAGTTGATGACTATTATAAAAGTCTAAAACAAAATCACGGTCTTAAATCTGTTGACTTTATTGTTGTAGTTGATTGTGCATGTAATACATTTGCTATGTATTTACTGGAATTTAAAAATATTAAAAAGCCGAAGAATTTGAAATTTGGCGAAATAAATGAAAAATTCAAGAATACAATTGACGATTTTTTATCAATTCGCTTTGAAAATATTTTTGATAATGATAAATTTAGATATAAAAAGATTTTTCTTTATTTGGTGTCAGACTTGTATAAGGATCGCGGTGATCACGAAAATTTTGAAGAATATATAAAATATAGAAAGAAAATTGGCAAGAAAGATACCCTAAAAACAGAAATGAATTTAGCTAATAAGCTATATAAATTCAGGAATCACTTACTAAGAATAGAGTTTGATTTCCCGCCAAACCCGATAATTTGCAAAGTTACATAATAAAAATCAAAACAAGGTTGTTTATGAAAAAAATCATCCCTTTGTCAATCCTAATTTTTTTAGGTACCGGGCTTTTGACCGCCGGTGCCGCCTACCTGTATGGTATGGCTTATATTGATGTTATCCGTATTTCGCTAGTGGCTTTATTGGGTAATGGAATTGTGCTTTATTTGCTCGCCGAGGGGCGGGGAAAAAACGATTTATTGCAGGATAATGCCGAACATATGGGGCGCTTTAGCGGTTTGTATATGATCGGTTTGTTGGCGGCGCTTTTGTTTCCTAATTTGCCTGAACAGGGCTGGCCGTTTTTGGTTATTTTCGTCGTAATGGGGCTTTCGAGTAATCGAACTGCCGGGATGTGTGCGGGGGGGACTTTGTTGATGATTTCGCTTTTGTTGACGAGTGAACCTTCGATTGCGGTTTTCTTTACTTATTTTTTGAGCGGAGTCGTCGGTATTATTTTATTTTCGTATATTGATGAGGATTTTAAGGTCGGTTTGCCGATTTTTATTTCATTGTGTTTGAATTTATCCTGTATCGCTGTTAATATAGTAATGGAAGGTCGAACAGGGATTGATTTTGAGACAATCTTTATTGTCTTGGCGAATATATTGGTTTGTATATTATTGTTACTGGTCTTTTTGCGTTATTATAGTACGAATGTTGTTAACCGCAGCCGCGACAAATACATGGAGATTAACGATCCTGAATGCCCGATTTTAGTTCAGCTTAAGCAAAAGTCCATCTCGGAATATTATCAGGCTGTTCATACGGCATATTTAAGCGATAAGATTGCGAAGAAGTTAAAGCTTGACGATATGGCGACGAAATCATGCGGTTATTATCATAAAATCGGCACGTTAAAAGGTGAAAATTCATGGGAAGCGATTTATGAGGTTTGCCGTGAATATAAATTTCCCGGGAAGGCGATTGCGCTGTTAAAAGAATATACTGACCGCGAAAGTATTTTGATTAGCAAAGAAGCGGTGGTGGTTTTATTTGCTGATACATTAGTAGCTTCGATTCTTTATCTTTTTTCAAAAGACCCGCAAGTTAAACCTGATTACAATCATATTATTGATGCGATTTACGATAAAAAAGTTGAAAGCGGTATCATCGACAAAAGCCTGATTACAATGGGTGAAATGAAAGAAATTAAGAAAATGTTAAAAGGGGAACATTTATACTATGACTTTTTACGTTGAACAGGAAGTTGGATTATTTAGTGAGGAAAAAACGGAACCGGATTTTTTTGATATTGAGCAGGTGACAAAGCTTGTAATAGAGACGGTTCTGGATTTTGAGGGTTGTCCGTTTGAAGTTATCGTTAATATAGTTTTGGTTGATGATGAAAGCATTACGGAAGTCAATCAAGAAACGCGGGGAATCGGGAAAGCAACGGATGTTCTTTCTTTTCCGGCACTAGACTTTAGCAAGCCCGCTGATTTTACAGATATTGAAGATGACATAACGAATTTCGACCCTGACAGCGGTGAATTGTTGCTGGGAGATATTATTATTTCTGCGGACAGGCTAAAAGAACAATCCGAAGCTTACGGGCATGGGAAAAAACGCGAGTATGCCTTTTTGCTTACGCATAGTTTACTACATTTGCTGGGGTATGATCATATGGAACATTTGGAAGCTGAGATAATGGAAAAGAAACAAGAAACGATCCTTGACCAAATCGGGATATTTAGAATAGAGGTATAACTACGAATGAAGAACCGTATGAGTTTTCATGAAAAACGTGATCCGCTCATAAGTGCCGGGTTCATTGCTTTGGTACTTTGTTTGGCTTTTCGCATTCCTTTGATGCAGATTATCGGTGCCGAAGGGATTGCTTTTTTTGCTCCTGTCAATGAGCTTTTTTTGCTTTGTATTGCGTTTTTCAGCAGCGGCTTTTCCGACGCTTTAAGCGGGATGCTAAAATATCGGGTTAAACGTGAGCAATTTAAAAATGCCGGGCGGATTTTTCGCGTCGCCCGCAATATTACCATTGCTTTTGCGGTTTTGATACTCGCCCTTTTGTTATTTTTTAATAATTATTTGAGTAATGTAATTTTCCTGCAAAACTATAGCCGGATGGCTTTGATTATGATCATTCCGGCGATTGTCCTGATGATTTTTACTTGTTTATTACGCGGATATTTCGGCGGGATGGGGTCGCCGTATCCGACGGCGCATTCATTGATTTTGGAGCAAGTTTTCACAATCATTTCAGCACTTCTTTGTGCCAAGTATTTTATTACTTATGGTGAAAAAGTGGCGGCACTTCTTCGGGATGAGAGTTTTGCTTTGGCATATGGAGCATTTGGGGCAGTGATGGGAATTTCAGCGGCGGCGGCGATTTCCTTTTTACACCTATTATTTATTTATTTTATGTATTTGGGAACCGGCAAGCGCCGGATTTATCGGGACAATACCCGCCAAATCGAAACCCCCGGTTACTTATATCAATCGCTGCTGTTTTCGTCGATTCCAATCGGTATCTTCGTGATTTTTTATCATATAAACCATTTGATCGATCAACGGGTTTATTATTACTTTTTTAATAAGCTAAATGAAGACGGCGGGGTTACGTTAAGTAAAACCGAAGTTTGGGGAAATTATTACGGAATCTTTTTGGTTATTACCGGGATTATTACGGCGGCACTATATATGATTACGGTTAAAAATACGAAACTGATTGCCGCCGCTTGGATTCGCGAAGAGTATCGTTATGTCAGAGAACAATTGATGCAAATGATAACGGCGCTATTGGTTGGCGCGGTTCCTTTAGCGGTATTGATAGCTGTGTTGGCGGAACCGCTTATTTCCATTTTGGGTCAGGGTTCACCTGAAATAGCGACGAAATTATTGCAGGGCGGCAGTGTTCTTATTATTCTTAATGCGTTTAATTTATATTGGATTGATTTATTAAAACAATTCAAGCGGACGGCGCAAATGCTTCTGTTAGGGGGCGGGGGGCTTGCGGTACATATTGTGTCGCTTTTGCTTCTGATGACTTTGGTAAGTNAGCCCGAACAGCTTATTTCAAGGATTATTATCGCTAATATAATCGGTTCAGGTTTTATGTTCGCGCTGGGCTTTTTCTTCACGGCACGGATGTTTAAATATCAGGGTGAGTGGTTAAACAGAAATATTCGGACACTTGCAATTACTCTTTTATGCGGCGCAACGATGGGATTGATGGCAATGCTTCTAAGTATGGCAATTCTTGATTTGGTCGGGCCTCATGTGACGATTTTGGTTTGTTTTTTGATATCGGTGGTTGCGTACTTCGTGTTAATGATGCTTTTGCGCGGTCTTTCGGTTAATGATCTTGACCGCCTTCCCGGCGGTCAGATTCTGATTAGACTAGGGCGTCTGATTAGGTTTTTCTGATTTTTATTTTAGCAAAATGCAGGGGAGTCAATGAATAACCTTCCGTTTTTTGGCTGATACTGTTTATATGAAAAGTATAAAACGTATCTTTGCATATTTGTTATTACCGATTTTTATGTTTGGCGGCGGTTTTGCCGTTGGCTCTTTTGCGATGGATTATTTTTATCCGGGGCGAAACTTTAAAACCGACGATATGATAACGCAGATTCTGACGGATGAAAGAATTAATAATGAGTGGCTTAAGGATGATTGGTCGGTTTCAGCGGAAGCGGTTGATTTAGATATTTTGGAAGATGATTCGGAAGTATTTGCAGATAATGATGATACCGATATAGGTGAGGGAAGTTATACTGTCGATGATGATTCTTTAAATGTGATGGAAGTGTCATTGCTGGGCAGTTCGTCGATTAATGCTGATACCATTTATGTGATTCAGGAGTATTCGCGAAATACCAGAGACCTGACGGAAGAGATAATCCCCGTACCTGATAATTTCGTTGGTATGAACCAAGAACTTTTTTCTAAAGCAATGGCAGACTTTGACCGTTATCCGACACTGCTTGAAATGCAAAAAGGGTTTATTTCTTGTGAGGTGATTTCATTTTCACCGAATCGGGTGGTCATCCGAAAGACTTATGATGATTTGACAGAGGAAATGAAACCGGGTTATTATTTGGTTAATGATAATGATATAGTAGCGGTTTATTTAAGCGATCTGAAAACGATATTTATGAATACGAGTATTTCAATTCATGATCTTAGTGAGGAATTAAAGCAGGATATTTTATCGCTAAAATTTGTGGAAAGCGATGAAGAGTTGTTTGGGTTTTTGGAAGCATATTCTTCGTAAAAGCGGTTTTTCAGCAGCATGGAGGTTTTGTATGGAAAGAGAAATTGCTGTGATTGGTGCAGGGGCCGCGGGGATGATGGCGGCGATAACGGCGGCGTCACAAGGGGCGAAGGTTACCGTTTTTGAAAAGAAGTCAAGAGTTTTACAGAAAATTTTGGTTACAGGGAACGGTAAATGTAATCTTAGTAATATAAATATGGATGTAACCGCGTATCACTCATCTTACTCTCGTCGGCTCGAAGCTGTCTTACATACTTTTTCAACGGCGGATACGATTAGCTTTTTTAATGATTTGGGGGTTTTAATCAGGGCGAAAAACGGATACCTTTATCCTTATTCGGAACAGGCGCAAGTGGTTTTGGATGCGCTTCGGTTAAGAGCAGACGAACTTGGAATCAGTATTTTATTGGATCATGAAATCAAAACGGTCACGAAACGCAGTGATGGTTTTTTTGCTGTGAATGATTATGTGTATGAGAAGATTATTATCGCTTGCGGGAGTATGGCGGCTAAAAAAAAGGGTGAGGCGATATATGGGTATGCGATGGCGGAAATGTTTGGGCATACAATTAATCCTGTGGTTTCGGGTCTTTGTAAGTTGTTTTGCCGGGAGGGTTTTTTGAAGGCGCTTTCAGGGGTTAGATGTCAGGCGGAAATTACGTTGGTGATTAACGGGGCTACGGCTCAGGTTGAAAGCGGTGAAGTTCAATTTACTAATGAAGGAATTTCCGGGATACCTGTTTTTCAATTAAGCCGAACCGCATCTTATGCGCTTTTAGAAGATAAGGAAGTGAAAGTGAAAATTAATTTTTTCCCTGATATGGCGGAGGATGATTATGAGAATTTTTGTTTTCAAAGGCTTGCGTTAAATAAAGGAAAGTCGCTTAGTGATTTTTTGTTAGGGATGGCACATAAAAAAATAAATCAAGTGATGATTCGTAAGCATGGTTTTAGTTATGAAGACAAAATTGAAAATATCAGTTCTGATTCAGTATGGAAGTTGTTGATGGAGTTTCGCAGTCTTTTGGTTCGGATAAGGAAGTCGGATAGTTTTGAAAATGCGCAGGTTTGTGCGGGTGGGGTTGATTTAAATGAAGTGAGTGATGAACTAGAATCAGTTTTGGTACCCGGGCTTTATTTCGCCGGGGAAATACTTGATGTTGACGGTCGTTGCGGGGGGTATAATTTGCAATGGGCATGGTCGAGCGGATTTGTCGCGGGAGGGGGAGTACGGTAGGTTTGGGCGGATTTACGTCATTGCGGAAACCAAGCCGTAATCTCCCGGCGTGGAGGATAAATGATCAGAATAAACCAACTAAAATTGCCCGTAGGGCATAATAATGAAGAGTTACGGCGTAAAATTGCGAAGAAATTAAAGTTTTCTGCGGATGTTTTTTTTATTTATGAAATTGTGAAAAGATCGATTGATGCGAGAAAGAAACCGAAGATATTTTATAGTTATGTTATTGATGTGACTCTTGATGTTGACCGATCTGGTCAACAGAATGCAGGGAATAACACAAAAGCAAAGGCAATAAATAATAAACATGAAGAAAAAATAATAAATCGCCTAAATGACCCGCAGGTAGTCATATATAATCCGACAAAGTACAATTTCCCTTTTCGTATAAACCCGCATCAAATACCCGAGACAGCGCGTCCCATCATTATCGGTGCAGGGCCTGCGGGTTTGTTTTGTGCTTATATGCTGGCGAAAGCAGGTTTCCGCCCGCTTCTGATAGAACGCGGTGAAGCGGTGGAAGAGCGGGAAATTACAGTTGCATCATTTTGGAAAACAGGGCTTCTTAACCCTGAATCTAATGTGCAATTCGGGGAGGGCGGTGCAGGAACGTTTTCCGACGGTAAGCTAAATACGCAGATTAAGGATAAAGATGGCTTACGAAAAGAGGTGCTTAAGATATTCGTCGCTTTAGGAGCGCCTGAAAAAATTCTTTTTGAGCAAAAACCGCATCTTGGCACTGATATTCTTAAAAATATAGTAGTTGAAATGCGTAAAGCAATTATACGTTGCGGCGGCGAAGTTCGCTTCGGTCAAAAACTTGAAAAACTGATAATTAATGAAGATAGCGCTTGCGGTAAAAGGATTAGCGGTATTCTTTTAGATGATGGCAAAGAAATTAAAACCAACTATCTTATTTTGGCAATCGGACACAGTGCGCGTGATACATTTGCAATGTTAAACGAGTTTAATATTCCGATGGAAGCGAAACCCTTTGCTGTCGGAATGCGTGTTTCACATCCGCAAAGATTAATTAATCAAGCTAAATACGGTGTTTCGGTTCATGAATTTTTAGAATCAGCGGATTATAAATTAGTGAGCAACCAAAAAGAGCGGGCGGTATTTTCGTTTTGCATGTGTCCGGGCGGGTATATTGTCAATGCGTCGTCGGAAGCGGATCATTTAGTGGTAAATGGAATGAGTTACAGTAACCGGGCGGAAAGTCGGGCAAATAGTGCGATAGTCTTGGCGGTAGGAACCGAAGAATTCGGTTCATTGCATCCGCTTGCCGGAATCGCGTATCAACGGCGCCTGGAAGAAAAAGCATATAAGATAGGTAAGGGGAAAATTCCGATTTCTTATTATGGTGATTTTAAAAATGCGGTTACAAATGCTAAAGAAGCAAGCAAAGGTGACAAAGATTCATTTTTAAAGGCGCCATGTATAAAAGGTGAATGGTGTTTTGCCCCGCTCAGTGAAATCTTGCCGACCGATTTAAAAATTACATTTATCAAAGCAATGAATGAATTTGGCCGCCGAATACCCGGTTTCGATGACGATAATACGATTATAGCAGGGGTTGAATCCCGCACGTCATCGCCTGTCCGCATTCTGCGTGATGCCGGTTATCAGTCTGCTTGCCAAGGTCTTTTCCCCTGCGGCGAAGGTGCGGGATATGCAGGAGGTATAATGTCGGCGGCAATGGACGGAATAAGAGTTGCATGTGCGGCAGCAAAGGAAATAATAAAATAATATAGAGTTACCGGCACAAGTCATTAAAGGAATACAAAAAGAAGCAACTATGTAAATCCTCTTAAGGAGAATTGCGAACGCAATTCTCTCGAAATTGTCGCCGCGGGGCGACAATTTGGGAATACGTTTTCCGAAAATGAACTTTTTACGGTACATATTAACGTCAAAATGTCAATTTCAAATTTTAATCTATACATAATGCACTAATGAAAATCTTTCTTATCATGTTGACTGACAATCATTTCGTCAATTTGCACATAATTAACCCCGAATCAGGTAAATATTAGTGATTGACAGATTTCGCTAATGATGTTAAAATGATTATGGAGCAACCGATTGCGCAATTTTATAGGCTAATATAGTGATAAATATGCGCAAGATATTAATACTATTGGCTCCGTAAATTTCTAAAAGGGAGGAAATATATGAAGAAAAAGTTATTATCTATTTTATTGGCGACTACTATGTTTGCAACATTATTAGTCGGTTGCGGCGGAAATAATGATCCTGCACCTGCTGATAACACACCTGCTGCCGAGGCGCCTGCTCCGGCACCCGCGGCGGATACACCCGCTCCGGCGCCTGCTCCTGCCGACGGCGAACTGGAAGACGTCCATTTAGTAGTATGGGCAAGTGAATTACCGGATATCCAAGCAATGACAAGAAAAATGCTCGAAGAATTTGTCGCGGCTAATGCTGACAAAGTTAATTTGACATTTGACTTAGGCGCTGAATCCGAAAGTACTGCAAAAGACACTATCTTAACTGATATCACAGCAGCGGCGGATGTATTCGCTTTTGCCGACGACCAGATTTATGAATTAGTCAGAGCGGGCGCGCTTCAAGAAGTTCTGATTAATACCGATCAAATTATTGCCGCCAACAATGCCGGTGCTGTTGCCGCCGCTACTGTTGACGGAAAACTGTATGCTTATCCGATGACAGCGGATAATGGCTACTTTATGTATTACGATTCATCGGTCTTTACCGCAGATGATGTTAAATCTATGGACAGAATGCTGGAAGTTGCTCAGGCAGCAGGAAAGCAGATTACAATGGAAATGCATGGTGCATGGTATAACTACTCATTCTTCAAAGGGGCAGGTTTCCAAGCTTATTTACAGGAAGACGGAACTAACTTCTGTAACTGGAATGCGGCGGGCGGAACAGATGTTGTTCAGGCTATGCTTGATATTGCCGCCAATCCTGCATTCATTTCATTAGGAGATGCAGAATTTCAGACAGGTATGACGGAAGGAACACTTGTTGCCGGTGTTAACGGTACATGGAATGCTCCGACAGTTCAGAGCGCATTAGGTGATAACTACGCCGCGGCTAAATTACCGACATTCACAGTAGCCGGTCAGCAAGTACAGATGGGTAGTTTCGCAGGATTCAAACTAGTCGGCGTTAATGCGTTCAGTCAAAATTCAGGATGGGCGATGCTTTGTGCAGAATGGCTCACTAATTATGAAAATCAAGTAACCCGTTTCAATACCGGCGGCGGC
>JGI24695J34938_10002251_pt1 | contig 14929 bp, 9 predicted proteins | sample TergutCo191P3_FD_34938 | JGI IMG/M metagenome (IMG submission 34938) | reverse complement strand
TTTTCCTCGACACTCCCACTTTTTTGTTGTTTACTATGGCCGTCTAGCGAGGGACGCTAAGAAAATGGGGCGTAGCTAAACTTTCGTTTTGCTACAGCCCCCCGAGAATATTCTTGCTATTAGGTATATGCATATTGGGGACTACAACTTTCGCATCAAGCCGCTTTCCACCCAAAAGCATAGGAATTTCTAGCAAAAATCCCTCTATTATGTGACCAGTGAATCCAGTTAGTGGCACGTTCATGGCTAACGCAACCTTTTTATCAAAACCGAATTGTTCCCATGTCTTTCTGGTAAGCACTGTCATAAAGGCACCGGTGTCTACTATGAAGTTAACAGTGTCATTAGAATTATCTTTTGAATCATAGAATACCGGAACTTTCAAATGGCGATGTCCATCTTCCTTGCTGTAATGCAAATCCATCACAGAGTTATACTCTATCGTCAATGTATTGTTTTTATCCATGTTTTGCTGCTCCTTAAAATTTCATATTTTGAAATCCACCAGAGCCGTGAAATCCACAGAAAAGGAGAAATACGGCAGGTTGAACTCCTTGCTAGAGTTCCGCGCTGCCGTCTTGCGTTCTGGCGGATTTCGGTTTTAGATTTCCAGTTTAGACTAAGTTGCTTTTTCTACGAATTCTTGCGTGATGTTCAGTGTTCCGTCCGGGTTTGCTGTGATGCGAGTAATGCAGTCTTTTACACGTATTTCTATCGTCTTGGAATCGGTACTAATGTCACATACTCGTTTGTTGTTTAAATTAATCACCCTTTCCACGTATCCGTGCCTCCTCTCTTTATCGTATAGTAGGTTTTTCTATTGCATTTTGCGAAATCTCTTGTAGGCTACTCAGGGATACTGCGAGCCTCGCAGAGAGAGTCGCCCTTTCCAATTCGCTCCCTATACTATTAGTATGGATTTTTCTGTGCCAATCGAGTCGTTTTTTTCAAAAAACATTTATTAAAGTACAATTTCCTTTGCCATTTGAGATTAATTATATCTGTTGAGCTTATTTCGAACCTCTCACGATATGTGAGGGCAAACAATTGGAAATAGCGAATTTTCAGCATATTGCTGTGCTGCATTTTTCATGAAGAACAAAAAGAGGCAGGGCTACTTAAATTACTAACAAAACTCTGCCGAAAAAAACCTCACACGGCGTGTGAGGAAAAATATGAATTTTTTTAACCGAAAATCGGCTTAACGCCTAATAAAACTGTTATTCCAACTCCTAAGCCACAACAAAAAGGGATTGAAATTGCAATTACAATTGGCTTGTGTTATACTATTAACTATGAAATTGCGATTGGCTAAGGAGGGCTCTCAATGCCGGAAAATAAACCGATTGAACCAATGGAGCATCATAACATAGGTGATTTTTTGAAAGGGCAATCTTCCAAAATCTTAACTTCGATATCAGATGACGACAAAACAGCATTTGTCCTAAAAAATGGCAAGCCAATAGTGGTCGTTATGTCTAATGACCGATATGCGAGGCTTCTAAAAGCCGGGATTGATATTAATGATTATTAATTGGGAGGCCTACAATATGGCAAAAGCACGTATTACCGAAGTTATGATGGATGACACCAGCATTAACGTCAGCAAAGAAGTTGACCTCGTCTTCTCGATAGCCAACAGCTTGAGAGGCGCATATAAATCAGATAAATACAAGGATGTGATTATCCCCATGATAATCATACGTCGTTTTGAGTGCGCCCTTGCGAAGAAGAAAGACACCGTCGTTGCTGCTTTCGAGCAGAAGCGTGATACACCGCCGCAGATTTTGGAAAGCATCTCCGGCTATAAATTCTATAACACAAGCCGTTATACCCTTGCAGAACTTTTGAACGACGCAGACAACATTGTTTCAAATTTCAAAAGCTACATCGAAGGTTTTTCTCAAAATGTCCAAAGTATCATCAAGAACCTCGATTTTGAGAAGCAGATTGATTTCATGGATAAAAATAACAGACTTTTGGGTGTTGTCCGTAAGTTCTCGGAACTCGACCTTAACCCAAGCACCATCGATGGGATAAAAGCAGGTTATATGTTCGAGGAAATTATCCGAAGATTTTCTGAAAACGCCGAAGCGGGAGACCATTACACTCCGCGCGAGGTTATCCGTTTGCTTGTTAACATCATTATTGCAGAAGGTTGCGACGACCTTTATACCGAAGGGCGTGAAGTGACCGTGTTGGATATGGCCTGCGGTTCCGGCGGTATGCTCTCCACGACATACGATTTCATTACCCGAATGAACCCGGATGCCAACGTGCGTCTTTTCGGACAGGAGGTTAATCCCGAATCTTACGCCATCTGCCTTGCAGATATGCTCATCAAGGGTGAAAACGCTGACAATATCCGTTTGCAAGACACAATGAAAGCAGACTGCTTTGAAGACCAGTCTATGAGGATAGTTATCACGAATCCTCCGTTTGGTCAGGCTTGGGGTGGAAAAGATGCCGCTGATGGTGTCGAAAAAGCTGTAAAAGACGAATACAAGAAAGCCGAAAAGAACGAGCATAGCCGTTTCCTGTGGGGACTGCCGTCATCAGGCGATATGCAATTACTTTTCATGCAACACGCCATAGATAAGATGGGCAAGGAAGGTCGTGCCGCAATAATCTCTAATGGCTCTCCGTTGTTTAGCGGTGGGACTACAAGCGGTGAGAGCCAAATACGGCGGTATATGTTAGAGAATGATTTGATTGAAGCGATTATCGCTTTGCCGACCGACCTCTTTTATAACACGAGCATTGGAATTTATGCCTTTATTCTCTCGAAAAATAAGCGCCCGGAACGCAGAGGCAAGATTCAGCTTATCAATGCTGTGGATATGTGGAAGCCTCTCCGCAAGTCCCTCGGAAAGAAACGCAAAGAAATTTCCCGCGAGGATATGAGGACTATTACTGAGATTTACTCAGAGTTTGAGCCGGGTCCGTTTTGCAAAATTTTTGATAACGAAGAGTTTATGTATAAGGAATACGCTGTCTATCAACCACTCCAGCGGAGAGGCTCTATTTCGGTTACCACCGTTGATGCTTTAAAAGCAAGCGTGACATTTACCGCAAACGCTCATATTTTCAACGAAGCGGACTACGAAACATTGCTTGAAATGGATCCGCGCGAGGGTGACGATGAGAAAAAATTCCAAAAGCTTCAAAAAGGCAAGGAATTCACGGAAGCTGTTATTACCGCTCTTGAAGAGAATGTGAACGAAACAGAGTATGACGACTTCGGTGAGTTTGTTCTAAAATTGAAGGAAATCGTCGGAGATATAGACGGAATGACGCCCAGTCGTTTGAACAGTATAGCTGTGGAAATGTCTGTCATTGATAAAACCGCTGTCGTTCAAAAAGACAGGAAGGGAAATGTCATAACCGACCCAACCACCAAGGACACCGAGATTATCGGCTTGCGGATTGATATCGAAGAGTACTTCAAGCGTGAGGTATATCCGCACGTTCCGGACGCTCTCTATGCTTACGAATATGACGAGAACAAGAAGGCCAGTAGCACAAATAAGGAAAAGCTGGGTGCAGAGTTCCCGTTTACTCGCTATTTCTACGAATATAAGGCTCCCGAAAAAGCGGATAACCTGCTTGCGCAATTTTCTCAAATTGAGAGAGGGCTTACAAAGAAAGTGGCGGCTCTCCTTGGAGGTACACAGTGATGGAAGCATTAAAGCCGAGTGGGTTTGAGGGTTTCGGTGAAATTCCTGCTGATTGGGAAGTTACCAAAATGGCGTTCACCTTTTCTTTTGGCAAAGGTCTGAGCATAACTAAAGAGGATTTACAGGATGAGGGTGTCCCAAGTATCACATATGGCGATATTCATTCACGCTTTGGATTTCAGATAAATCCAGAGGTTGATGAAGTCCGATGTGTTGACCACCGTTATTTGAAATCCGGGCGAACCGCTCTGCTTCAGTTTGGGGATTTCATTTTCGCAGATACGTCCGAGGACATCGCAGGTTCGGGCGATTTCACTCATTTGAATAACCATGCACCAGCATTTGCGGGGTATCACACAATAACGGCAAGAGCGAAACGAGAATTGGACGTTCGGTTTGTGGCTTATCTTTTTGATTCCGAGCCGTTTAGAAATCAGATTCGCAATAGTGTGTCCGGTGTCAAAGTATTTAGCATAACGCAAACCATATTGAAAAATGCAAAACTATTATTACCACCAATGCCGGAACAGCAAGCCATCGCTGCTTTGCTTGATGACTGTTGCGGTCAAGTCGACAGTATGATGGCCGATCTAGAGCGGCAGGTGGAGTTGCTTCAGCAATATAAAAAAGCCCTAATCACCGAAACGGTGACAAAAGGCTTGGATAAGAATGCGCCGATGAAGGACAGCGGGATTGAATGGCTTGGTGAGATACCGAAGCACTGGGAAGTAAAAAAAATAAAGTATTGCACAGAAAAAATCGGAAGTGGCAAAACCCCATTGGGTGGCGCCGAGATATACGATTCTGAAGGAGTAATTTTTATCCGTAGCCAAAACGTGTACGATGACGGATTAAGGCTTGAAGATGTCGTATTTATCAATGAGTCAATTGACCGTAGTATGATGAGTACACGAGTACGACAAGGTGATGTGTTGTTTAATATTACAGGGGCATCAATTGGCAGATGCTGTATTTACGATATTGCGGAAAGAGCAAACGTGAATCAACACGTTTGCATAATTAGAACCAACCGTACCGTGCTTATTCCTGATTACTTGAGATACGCTCTTAACTCAAGCCTTGGTCAAACACAGGTATATATCTGCCAAATGGGAGGAAACCGTGAGAGCGTTACTTTTGAGAAACTTGGGTTGTTTGCAATCCCACTAATGTCAGTAGATGAGCAGAATGTGATTGTCCAATATTTGGATAATGCTTGTGGTAAAGCAAACGATATTATCGCTGAAAAGCAAAAAGCTATCGAAACAATGCGACAATACAAGCAATCGCTGATATATGAATATGTTACGGGCAAGAAGAGAATTGCCCATTGAAATAGAAGGAGGAAGCACCCATGCCGATACGAGCAGACCAGCTTCAAGAGAAGAAGGACTACCAAAATTTAACTTTAGAGGAGCTGCGTGACTTAAACGGTTACGTCATCCGTAATGCTCGAACCGACTGGAGTGCAGAGTTCGCTATGGATACGGGTATGCTCTTTAAATTTTTGAATGACACCCAGCCGGAGCAGATGGAGAAGCTGAATAGGTTTTATGGCGACAAAACCGAAAAGACTGTGGTAAATTTCATCAATAATGAAATCACTAAGTCAAACCGCTCCCTTGTCGATGTTTTTAAGAACGGCGTGGAGTTTGGCAATGGCGTGGTGATTCAATTGATGTACCGCCGCCCCGCCACGGCATATAACGAAACCCAAAACAGGCTTTATGATCTTAACATCCTGTCTGTGATGGAGGAAGTCTATCATAAAGAAGGTGAACGGATTGACCTTGTGTTGTTTCTCAATGGTTTGGCGATTTTTACCGTTGAACTGAAATGCAACACATCCGGTCAGACTCATGAAGACGCAATCAAGCAATATAAAAAGCAGCGCACAGCCAGCCGTACTTTCCTTTTTAAAGGCGGTGTCTTTGCGGCTTTCGCTATGGACTTGAACGAGGTTTATTTCTGCACTCGTTTAAAAGGCACTGAATCATTCTTTATGCCGTTTAACCTCGGAGTCAAAGCCTCCAAAGACAAGCCGTATTCTATCGGCAAAGGCAATCCTCACAACGAGGACGGCATTAACGTGTCCTATATGTGGGAGAAAATCTGGACAAAAGAAAAAATAATTATGCTCATTGAGCGGTTTATATTCGTTGAGAAGAAGTCCGAAAAGAACCCCGACACAGGGAAAGTCACCAATAAAGAAACATTGATTTTTCCGCGCTACCATCAGCTTCGGGCGATTGAACGCCTGACCGATGACATACGAATAAACCGCACGAGCCAAAACTACCTGATTGAGCATTCAGCGGGTAGCGGCAAAACAAACACCATTGCATGGCTTGCCCATATCCTTGCCTCAATCCACGACAATGAGGACAAGAATATCTTCAATAATATAATCATCATTACCGACCGCATCATTGTTGACCGCCAATTACAGGATGCGGTTAAAGGCGTTGACCACAAGAGCGGACAGCTTAAGGTCATGGATGATAAGTGCGATTCGGCAGACCTTGCCGCCGCGCTTCGCGGGAATACGAAAATCATCGTGACCACAATTCACAAATTCTTCTATATAATGGAGAACAAGCTGTTGACGAACCTCAAAGAGAAAACGTTCGCTGTTTTGATTGATGAGGCGCACTCATCTACCGAAGGCGACCTTATGAGGGCAGTTACAACCACTTTTGCCGGCGGCGAACATGGCAGAGTTGTGAACGACGGTAAAGACGACGCTGATAATGGCGATAACGGCGATGAACCTACAACCGAGGATAAAATCGTAGAGGAAGTCCGAAAGAGCGGAAAGCAAGCGAACGTCACCATGATAGCGTTTACCGCCACGCCAAAACCCGGCACTTTGCAATTGTTCGGCACTTTGAACGACGAAGGTAAAAAGGTCTCTTTCGACCTTTATTGTATGCGTCAAGCTATTGAGGAAAATTACATCCTCAACGTACTGGATAATTACGTGACATGGAAAACCTACTTCACCATTAACAAGGCGATTGAAGATGACCCGGAATTCCAGTCCATCACAGCCAAGCGGAAAATTGCCCGCTTCATCGACTTGCACGATACAAATATCTCTCAAAAGGTAGAGATTATTATTGAACATTTCCGTCAAAACATCGCAAGAAGTCTCGACTGGAAGGCAAAGGCTATGGTGGTTACCTCGTCTCGTCCGGCGGCTGTAAAGTATAAGCAGGAGTTCGAGCGGTACATCGCTCTACATGGATATGCAAATATCCGTGCACTGGTAGCTTTTTCCGGCAAGGTAACTTTGAACGGTGAATCCTACACCGAAGCTGAGATGAATGGCTTTAGCGAAGAAGCCCTCCGCGGCGAATTTGATAAAAGCCTGTATCAGGTGTTACTTGTAGCAAATAAATACCAGACGGGATTCGACCAACCGAAGCTGGTAGCGATGTATGTTGATAAAAAACTGAGAGGGGTTTCGGCGGTTCAAACGCTCTCACGCTTAAACAGAATATGCCCGCCTTATGACAAACGGACTTTTGTTCTCGACTTTAAAAACGAACGCAAAGACATTCTCGGAGCGTTTGCGCCTTATTATGAAGCCACAGAGTTGTTTGAAACCATATCGCCTTCCGACATCCGCAGACTCGAAGAGGAAATCGAAATGTACGACATTCTCACCGACGAGAACATTGCAGAGTTTAACGACTTGCTCTACTTGTATAAGCGCACCTCAAAGCAAAAACAACGTATGTGGGCATTATTGGACAAGGCGGCGCGGGAGGTATATAAAAAGCCCGCCCAAGAGCAATTGGCTGTTCGTACAACAATTAGGAGGTTTTTGAAATCCTACTGTTTCCTTATCCAAGCGACTTGTTACGAGAATGTTGACCTTCATAAAAGATATAATTATTTGCTGTACTTGGTGAAAGAACTCGACATCAGAGGTGGCAACGATTTTGATATCGCCGATAAAATAACGGTCACGGATTTCGAGCAGCAAGAAACAGGATTCCTTGTTGAAGAGGTGCAACCGAAGTATGATGTGAAAATGAAAGTACCTAAGCCTGCGATGCCTGAAGTGGAGCAATTGAAAATGCTCTCCATCATCATTGATGAGATAAATGCAATATCCGGCAATAAAAGCGACCCCACAATTGTTTCGAAATCTGCCCTGCAAATTAGAGAGCTGCTCTTAAAAGATGAACGCTTAAAAGCAAGTGCGCGAAGCAATCCAATCGCTGATTTCCGATTCACATACAAGGATAGTGTAAATGATGCGCTTGTTGCCGGGTATGAGCAGAACATGGATTTCTATACTTTCCTTTTGGGAAATGCGGAGTACCGAGAAAGAATTACGCAAGTATTTATGGAGGACGTTTACCGAACTCTCCGTGATAATGTTTAATAGTTCCTTTGACTTAGGGTTACGAAATGCTGTCCTATTTATCGCGGTTATAATAAACCAAGGGGTGTGGGCGGATGCAATACAAGTACAATGAGAATCTCGTTCCGGTTAATGTTCACCGAGACAACTACGATGAGGTTGCCGAAGACTTCCTCAAGCATTACGAATTTGAACAAGCCTTGACGACACCCATGCCGGTGCCGATTTATGAAATTGCCCGAAAGCGTATGGGACTCGAAGTCTATACCACCCAGCAACTTTCACAAAGCGGCGACATTCTTGGGACAATAGCTTTTGAGGTTGGGGATGTTGAAGTTTATGACCCTGGTACGAAAAGCGTGATATCTTTCGGAGTGAAACGTGGCACGGTATTGATTGACTGTAACATTAACCATGAAGGTCGAGAAAATAACACAATGACGCACGAATGCGTCCACTGGCATATCCATCGGTATTATTTCGACCGGCTCCTTAAAAAAGCGATTGATTCAGATATCGCTTTTCGTTGCCCGGTCAAAGGTATAAGGGATACAGACGATTCCATCCGGGACGAAGAACGCATGGAAAAACAAGCGCGAGGTATCGCTCCTCGAATACTGATGCCAAAGGAAGCAACTAAAACCAAGATTCGTGAACTGCTTGAGGCCTATGGGTATTCGCTGGATATGCATGACCGAATCGGCATCCTTACGCAGATTGTCGATGGTTTAGCTGATTTTTTTAAGGTTTCAAAGACATCCGCAAAGTACCGCATGGTTGATTTGGGTTTTATGAATCATGAGGATTCCAAGGAGATTTATAATTACGAAAGTAATGGCGTGTACGACTGGAATCTGGATGAACGCCCATTGACCGTGAAAACGAGTAATCGACCTTTGACACGACATATCACCATAGAACACGCATTCTATGAGTACAGCCGAAACGCTGCGTTCCGTGAGATGCTTCAAAGTGGGTACTTTCGTTTTGTTGAGGATGCCTTCGTCATTAACCATCCGAAGTATATATGTCAGGACGAAAACGGTAAGCATCGCCTGACAAAATACGCTATTGAACACCAACAGAAATGTACTCTGCTTTTTGAATATGCAATTAATTTAAGCTATGGCGGCTCAGAAAAGTCGGCTACATCATTCAACTTTTTGACGAGCGTCGAGACGAATTATGAAAAGCTACCAAGATATGTGTCCAATGTAAATAATGATGCAACTTTTGACGTAGCTAAAGCGCTGGATGCCGTAAATGAAGAATTTGAAAATTTCAAGAAGGAGCGAACGGCAATCGCGACCTCAACAGGCTTCTGGGACAGAACTAACCAGATAATGACTGCTAAAGGTATTGCTCTTAGCAAGTTCAAAGAAGATTCCGGTTTAAATGATGCTACGGTTAGCCGATTACGTTTAAATCAAACAGCAGTAACCATGCGAGTTGGCATAGCGGTTTGTTTTGGGTTAAATATAGACATTACCGAAACGCGGCGGCTTTTGGAATTGGCGAGGCTCACTCTTAACAACGATGCCGAGTGCCTCGCATATGAATTTGTCATCACAAATTTCAAAGACTGCCCGCTTTTTGAAAAGAATGACATTCTTGATAAATTTGGAGTTGACCCGCTAGGTACTCGTTCTGTTGACGAGTAAGCAAGAGCAGTAATAAACTATATAAAACATTAATCACAAGTAGCAATTATTGCTGCTATGAATAGAAAAGAGTAATGCAAAATGAGTAAAAAAAGTCATGTGACCGAAATAGCAGAACTCCTCAACGCACCGGAAGGCGAGCATTTTGAGTTTAAAGAAGCAAAAAATCGTTTTGGTTTAGACGAAGCGACAAAGTATCTCTGCGCAATGTCTAACTGCGGCGGAGGAAAGCTTGTGCTTGGCGTTAGCGATAAACGCCCGCGAAGAGTTGTTGGCAGTCAAGCTTTTTTGCAACCTGAGAGTACGGTGAGGCAACTGATGGATAAGTTACACATACGTGTCGATTTTCAGCTTTATGAACATGAGGGTAGGCGTGTTCTCGTCTTTGAGACGGAAAGGCGCCCCGTTGGACTTCCGATTCAAGTTGATGGTATAGCATGGTGGCGCAACGGAGATAGCCTTATACCAATGCCGGAAGATGTTCGTCGAAAAATTTATATGGAGGCTGAACACGATTTTTCAAGCGAGATTTGTACAGAGGCTACCATAGATGACTTGGACGAGGTTGCCATAGAAGTTTTCCGCAACCTTTGGAATTCTGATAGTGGAAATAACAGATTAAAGAATATTCCAACACAGCAATTACTGATGGACTGCGGAGCTGTCGTTAATGGTGAAATTACTTATGCGGCACTTATTTTGTTTGGAAAAAATGAAGCATTAAGGAAATATTTGCCGCAGGCAGAAATTATTTTTGAGTATCGCTCATCAAACAAGGCAGGGCCCGCACAACAGCGTGAGGAGTTTCGCATGGGTTTTTTTGCGAGTTACAACAAAATCTGGGAGCTGATTAATTTACGAAACGACTTGCAAAACTATCAAGACGGATTTCAAGTTCTTGATATACCAACTTTTAATGAACGGGTTACAAGAGAAGTTTTGCTAAATGCCGCAAGTCACAGAAACTACCGTCTTGGTGGTAGTATTTTTGTTACACAATATAGTAATAGACTTGTTGTGGAAAGTCCTGGTGGACTGCCTTCGGGTATTACTGTCGATAATATACTTGAAAGCCGAGCTCCGAGAAATCACTTAATCGCTGATATTTTTTCTCTATGTGGATTAGTGGAACGTGCCGGGCAGGGAATGAACTTAATCTATGAGCTGTGTATCAGAGAAGGTAAGCATCTTCCGAATTTCAATGGAACCGATACGTATTTCGTGCGATTAACATTAAAGGGCACGATATTAAACGAAAAACTCATATTGCTCTTGAAAAAAATTGGAGATGATTTGGTTGACAACTTCATAACGGAGGATTATTTGATTATACACACACTGTTTCATGAACAGCGCTTTTCTGTTAGGTTTCGTTCTCGTGTCAAACATTTAGAAGATTTGGGCGTGGTTGAGCATGTGGGGCGCGGCAGATATTTATTGGCGAAAAGGTTATATGAATTAATTGGTGAGTCAAATGTTCATGAAAGACTAGCCAGTCACAATCGCAATACTGATAAATCTCAGGTACTGCACCATATTGAAGCAAATAATCAAACGGGCTCATCGTTGAGCAATTTAATGCAACTTATGCCGACTCAGTCTAGAAGCCAAATTCAGAAAATTTTATTAGAGCTTAAAAAAGAGGGAAAAATTAGAACTGAGGGCAGAGCAAACAAAGCTAGATGGTATTTAGTTTAGATTCTCGCAAACCGTTTACAAGGCAATAAGACTCTATAAGATGCCGTAAGTTGCTCCAAAAATAAAATATAAAAGCTGATGAAGTATTGCAACTTCAATATGTGGTAAAAAAGTGTTTAATAAAAAGTTGTTCCAAGTTGCTCCAAGTTGCTTTAAGTTGCTTTAAGTTGCTCCAGAATCACTTTGCGATATCCGTGAATGAATGCGGAATACTGCACTCACCAAGCAAGGGCATCCAACACTGGATTGTGTTCTATTTGCGAACAAGATTACGAAAAATTATTTAAATACCCTTGACAACATTGCCCCTATCTGCGCCCATCAACTAAAAAAAACTATTGTAAAATGCAAAATAGAATAGTATAATCATACACTATAAAAAAGAACCTATAGGGGAATTATGAATTCTGAAGAATTTGGACGATATTTAGAAGAAGCAAAGCGGTGCCATATGATAGGCATTGGTGGTGTATCTATGTCTCCGCTTGCNGAAATACTGCATGATGCGGGAATAGAAGTGACCGGCTCGGACATAAGCGAGAATGCCGCGACTTTGAAGTTGCAAAAGATGGGTATCAAAATCGCTATCGGTCATGTTGCGGAGAACGTTGCAGGAGCGGGGTTTATCATACGCACCGCCGCGGCTCGTGAGGACAATGCAGAGATAAAGGCGGCACGCGAGCAGGGCATACCGGTGTTTGAGCGGGCAGAGGCCTGGGGTCACATTATGCGTGGCTATAAAGAAGCTATTTGCATTTCGGGAACCCACGGGAAAACAACCACGACATCTATGGTTTCGCACATATTGCTCGAAGCAAAAGTTGACCCGACTATTATGATAGGCGGGACACTGCCCGTTATTCAATCAGGTTATCATGTCGGAAAAGGTGACATAATCGTTCTTGAATCATGCGAATACTATAACTCATTTCACAACTTCTACCCGACTGTTGCAGTAGTTCTTAATGTAGATGCTGACCATATGGATTTTTTCGGAAGTCTGGACGGTGTGAAAGAATCATTCGCGAAGTTTGTGTCACTCGTGCCTACACGTGGTCATATAGTCTGCAACGGCGACGACATAAATACGCTTGATGCGCTAAGGCCGCTGAGTCGAGAACTCATAACATTCGGCCTTGAAGAAGAAACAGCAGATAAACTCACAAAAACAGACGTACGCGGTGTAAATGTCGTAACATCGGGCAAAAACCCTTCACTTGATGTAATATACGAAGGCAAGCAGATATGTAAAATAAAACTTCAAATACCGGGGATACACAATCTCAAAAATGCTCTCGCAGCGACAGCTGCCTGCCTAAAAGTCGGGATAGCTCCCGAGATGATTGAAAAAGGGCTGTATGGATATACAGGGGTCGGCAGAAGATTTGAGTACAAAGGTAATTATAACGGCGCAGACATCTATGACGACTATGCGCACCACCCGAGAGAATTATCAGCACTGCTCGACGCAGTTGCCACAATTGATGATTACAAGCGAGTTATACTCGCATTTCAACCCCACACATTTTCAAGGACAAAAGCACTGTTTTCGGATTTTGCTGAAGAATTGAAAAAACCGGATGTAGTGTTTCTTGCAGAAATTTATGCAGCCAGAGAAAACAACGATGTTAACGTATCATCGGATGATTTGGCCGCTGAGGTCAAAGGTGCGAAATGCATACCCGATTTCCCCGAGCTGATAAATGAAATAAAGGCTATAGCAAGAAGCGGAGATATAGTTCTCACGGTCGGAGCGGGAGACATCTATAAAGTCGGAGAGGCTCTGGTAAATGAAAATCCTAGGTCAACTGTATCAGAGGCAAGGAAACCGTCATGAAGCACACACATTGGGATATAGGCGGTTTTGACAGAGAAACGGCAAAGACACTTTATAATAATGGCAATAATGGCGTGAACGCGCTTGTATCGGTGCTTCTTGCGTCAAGAGGCATAACGGATATAGATGATGCACACGCAGCTATAGGTAAAGCACCTATGTGCTTTCACGACCCATATCTACTTGCGGATATGGACAAAGCAGTAGCAAGGATTGAAAAAGCACTTGAAAACAAAGAACGCATAGCGATATACGGTGATTATGACGTGGACGGCATGACCGCAAGCGTTACTCTTGCGCTTTGGCTGGAGTCAAAAGGCGCAGATTTTGAGGTATATATACCGGGGCGCTCTGAGGAAGGTTACGGACTCAATTGCGCAGCACTTAAAGAACTCAAATCACGAGACATCGGGCTTGTTGTGACGGTGGATTGCGGAATCACAGCCTTTGAGGAGGCAAAATATGCGAAAAAACTCGGCATGGGGCTTGTAATAACAGACCATCACGAGTGCAGGGAAGAACTTCCCGATGCGGACGCAGTTGTTGACCCAAAGCGTCCTGATTGTAATTATCCTTTTAAGTCTCTGGCAGGGGTTGGTGTTGCATTTAAGCTTGTTTGCGCACTCGAAAGAGACTATCTTTCAGATGAAATATTGGATAAATATTGCGAGTTGGTTGCTGTCGGAACTGTGGCGGACGTCATGCAAGTGATAGGAGAAAACCGTGACCTGATAAGGCGCGGGTTGCTCATTCTGGGAAATAATACAAGGCCCGGATTTAGCCGGTTGCTGCTTGAAGCGGGCGGAGAGTCAGGAGCAGTGACGACATCTACAATAGGCTTTACTCTCGCCCCAAGGCTAAATGCCGCAGGAAGAATGGGTACACCCATGTTGTCGGTTGACTTACTGCGTACAACATCTGCCGATGAGGCAAAGGAGCTCGCAAAAGAGTTATGTGAACTCAACACCAAGCGTAGAAACTTAGAGTTTGAAATATTCGAGCAGGCAAACGCAATGTTAGCGGAAGAACCGCCTGATGGACCTATTGTACTTTGCGCAAGCAATTGGTATCAGGGAGTTACAGGCATTGTTGCAGCAAAATTGGCGGACCGTTACCGTTTCCCGACAATAATAATCAGCCTGGAAGATGGAATAGGCAAAGGGTCGTGCCGTAGTTTTGGTTCATTTAACATTTACCGCGTTTTATGCTCCTGCGAGGATATTTTGGAAAACTTCGGAGGCCACGAAATGGCAGCCGGGGTTACGGTAAAAGAGGAAAATATAGAGGAATTTCGGAGCCGCATAAAAGAAGAATATGAAAAGCATGTCGAAGATGGGGTATCATTGGGTCTCAGGCTGGATTTTGAAGTTAAGAAACCTGAGCTGCTGACACTTCAAAATGTTGAGGCACTTTCAGAACTAGAGCCGTTCGGAAGCGGAAATCCCGCACCTTGTCTGTGCATGACAGGCGTTAAGCTGGTTTCGTTAGAGTCAATAGGTGCAGGAAAGCACTCACGTCTTCGAATTGAGAAAGCAGGCAAAAAATTGGATTGCATATATTTCTCAATGCCTGCTGAAAACTTGGGTGTAAGAGAGGGAATGTATGTAGATGTGGCGTTTGAGCCGCAGGTAAACGAATTTCGCGGAAAATCAAATGTTCAGTTGCAGCTTCACGACATTCG
>JGI24695J34938_10002250_pt1 | contig 14930 bp, 8 predicted proteins | sample TergutCo191P3_FD_34938 | JGI IMG/M metagenome (IMG submission 34938) | reverse complement strand
TAAGTATTTCAAGCCGCCGTGAGCGCTCGTACCGACCTGCCGCATGGTGTAGTCTTGAATGACAGCCAACATACTCCCGCCGATGGTAAATACGCTTGTGAACATCACAGAAGTAAGCACAATGGCAATGACAGCAATAATATTGCGCGTCTTGCCCGCTCTAAAAAAACGCATCGTTAGCTTACGGATAATGCTTTTGTTCGCAACATTCATTTTGAAGCACCCCCTGTCGCGGATGTTCCGGCAACGATACGCCCGTCCTCAATACGGACGGTTTTATCAGCCATTTGCGCGATTTCGGGGTTATGTGTTATCAGAACGATCGTCTGCCCGAACTTTTCACCGCTTACTTTTAACAGACCCATAACATCCATGCCGCTTTTGCTGTCAAGGTTTCCGGTTGGCTCGTCCGCCAGTACAATTACAGGTTTGCTCGCTAACGCACGAGCGATAGCCACGCGCTGCTGCTGGCCGCCGGAAAGCTGATTCGGCATACTTGTACGTTTTTCAGAAATGCCGAGTGTTTCGATTACTCTGTCAACAAATGCCATGTCGGGTTTATTGCCGTCAAGCTGAATCGGTAACAAGATGTTTTCTTCCACGTTTAACACGGGTACAAGGTTATAGCTTTGGAATACAAAACCGATATTACGGCGGCGGAAAATCGTAAGCTCATCGTCTTTCATGGAATAGATTTGCTTGCCGTTAATCTCAACCGTACCGTCTGTCGGACGGTCAAGCCCGCCGAGCAAATGCAGAAGAGTAGATTTCCCGCTTCCCGAACTGCCTACGATAGACACAAATTCGCCTGATTCCACAGTAAAATCAACGCCGTCAATCGCTTTTATAGTGGCGGTTTCGCCGTAGTACTTTTTCAAATTGCTTGTTTTCAAAACGCTCATAACATCATGCCCTCCAAAATAATAATGACAGCCGAATTCTCCGACTGTCTTTATTGTAGAGTACAAATCTTTCGAGAATCTTTCCAACTTCTTTCATTTTTGAAAGAAGTTAATCTTCACAGTTTTGAAAGAAACACCGAAAATACTGAGCCTTTCCCGATATCCGAACTGACTTTTATATATCCGCCGCAAGCTATAATAATCTCACGGGCAAGATACAATCCGATACCAACGCCGGAGCTGTCCGCTGATTCTTCCGACCGCCAAAAGCGTCCGAATACTTTCGGCAAATCGTCCGCGCGGATTCCGCGCCCCGTATCGGTTACATCTATGCGGATAAACATTTCATATTCCGCCAACGAAATAGTCACGCGACCGTTTTCAGGTGAATACTTCAAGGCATTTTCTATAATATTAAAAAGCGCCTCCGTACACCATCGGGAATCATATAACGCGGTAATCGGCGCATCAGCATGAGCGACAGAAAGCGTTATCCTCTTTGCGGCGGCAAGACCCTTGCACTCGGCAATGGCGGCGGATACCAAGTCATATACATTTCCGGGTTTCGGTTCAATTTTCAATACGCCGCTTTCCAATCGTGATGTTTTAACAAGCGACTGTATTAAAAAATTCAATTTGTCCGAGCTTGCGGTTATTTGTCTGACGAGTTTAGACTGTTCATCAGTCAAACCTTGTTCCGCGAGTAACTGCGAATAGAGTGCGATATTAGCAAGCGGCGTTTTCGTCTGATGGGATATGTCGCCAATCAGTGAACGGACACGCCCGCGCTCGCCCTCTATTTGTTCATGCCTTAATCTCGATTGTTCTATGAACCTAACCATTTTTGATTCGACTTTCGATAACAGGCTTTCATCATACGATTCGGTTTGAAATGTCCCTGCGATTGCCTCGTCAATCATCTCGTCCAATTTCTGCAACAGCTTTTTATTATTACCAAAAATCACAGGCTCACCGCCCATTTATACCCGATACCGTGAACGGTTTTGATAAACTGCGGATTAGAGGGGGCATCTTCTAATTTTGCGCGGAGCCGGCGCACCGCTACGGATAAAGCATTCTCATCAACGTATTCCGTACCGTCCGGCCATATCAACGTCTGCAATCGTTCGCGCGTAAGCGTTTGCCCCTTGTTGGCTATGAATAATTGCAACAGCCGCGCTTCAGTTTTAGATAATTCGATGGTTTGATTATTCTTTTCAAAGCGCATGGTTTCAAAATCAAACATGAAATCTCCCATAAAAACTTTTCCGTCATTATGAGAACCGCGCCGTAATAAAGCTTCTATTCTCGCCCGAAGAACGGCAAGCGAAAAAGGTTTTGTAACGTAATCATCCGCACCGCAATTTAATCCTGTCACCATATCCATTTCCGTATCGTTCGCGGTCAGCATAAGGATTGGTACATCATAACCCGCAGACCGAAGTTCCGCGCAAAAGTTTAATCCTGACCCATCCGGTAGGTTGATGTCCAAAATAAATAAACCGGGTCTTTTGTTTTGCATCGCCGCTTTTGCCGCCGCTATGTTGTGACAAAGCGCAAAGCACCGTTCGGGAGCGGCGAGAGCCATTTCAATCCCTTTGCAGAGTGCGGTATCATCTTCAAGAATTAAAATCACCATGTTATTTTCCTCTAAACCCACGGTGCCGTGACTCTTGTAACTCCTGATACATTGCCCGGTTTGCCGTCGCCATTCCATAGGTTGCCCGCAATATCCATTGATTTCGATTCTTCCCAACATGCCCTGACGCTGTAGTTAACCGCTGTGCCGCGCAGTGGTCTTTCATCAATCCATGAAAAATTCTTTCCTTCATGATCATTTAAACTGACATAATCAAAGACAACTCCGTTACGTAAGATTAAATATCCTTTGACACCAATAGCTTCCGCATTAGCAGGCGGCGTCCATTGCAGGACGACTCCTGCATTTGTGACATTTACTGCCCGTAATGCGGTTGGAGCCGGACCGGCTGTGCGGGCATTAACAAATACACTCGCCCTGCCTTCGAATTCATCATTTCCTCCCGCATTGGTTTTCCAAATCGGGACGACATTAACCGAATACTGCATTCCGGGAGTTAAGTCCGCGAAATTGGCGGTCAATCCCTTAACTTTAAGATTTTCATCTATCGGATTGGGATTACGGGTAACTCCTGTTCCTTCATAAAGATATACATCATAACCGACAAACTCCGCTCCCGCAACATTCGGTACAGCATTCCATGACACACTAATTTCGACGGGATTCCGTATCGTAACCCTTACCCCGGCCGGAGCGACTCCGGGAGGGGTTACGGTTAGAATAGCCGAACTCGAACCGGGTCTGGCTTCGCTTATCAGCCAATTCCCGGAGAGGTCTTTACCGGGGTTTTCCCAACATGCCTGTACTGTGTACCTTACTTGTATACTTGGGATGAGACTGTTATCCGTCCAGGCGTTTCCGCGATTCTGATACTCTTGTAAAGTTATATATTCACGCTTTATATTATTAGGATTAGCAACTTCTGTGCGTGTAATCAGATAACCGCTGACGAATTGATTGTTTACCCTTTGATTAACGGGATTCCATGCTATGCGGACGCTTGAACCTGTAAGCGTGCCCGCGATCATCCTTAATCCTGTCGGCGCCGCCGGATTCGTTCCGAGTATTCTTATATTTCGTCCGACAGTAGGGGTACCGGGTCTATTGTCATTACCGTATAATGAACAGACAAAGTATCGGATTGACTGACCGGGCAGTACATCCTCATCGGTCCATGTAAAGACATTATTAGCTACCCTTTTAACCTCTCTGACATCCGGATGGGTAAACGCCGCATTAGTTGAATTATCTATCCTATATATCGCATAACCTTTGACATCGTTTGCAGAGGCCGGCGCTTTCCATGTCAAAGTCACTTTATCATTTGTCACACCGCTTGATACCCATGACGGGGCAGCTCCGTTCGGGATTATATCTCTCACAACAGACACATTCCCGGGAACATTACCCATGCTATCCGTCGCCCATAAAGCACGGACAAAATAGCGTACTCTGACGCCCGGGTTAACCGTGGAATCAGTCCATGAAGTACCGATAACATCAGTAACACCAGCCGCCTTCACGACAGATGTATGCGTAAATGCCGCATTAACAACCGTTGTTTTGAATACCTCATATCCTGCCGCATTAGCTACCGGATTCCAATTCAAAGTCACGGATGTCGGGGTTACGGTGTTGTTTACCCATGTGGGTGCCGCCCCAATCGCTGTTCTGACATTATTGGAAACACGGCTTCCGTAAACGTCAGTCCCATTGATTTTCAATATCGTTTGAACTTGAGCGGTATAAACTTTATTTGGTATAAGTCCCGTGATTATATCTGACTGTGTCTGTGCCGCCGTCGTCGTCTTCCCTTCCCTAACCAATACTTCACCGTCATACAGAGACCATTTATAACATGCTATACTAATACTCTGGTGATTAACAGCGGATGCGCTGTTCCAAATTATTCTTAACCTATCTGCTCCTTGATTTGTCTGTGTTATTCTGCTTCTATCAAGCGCTCCGCCTGCCGGTGTAACCGTCACGGCATTCGAAACAATCCCGCCGCCTTTATCAACATCATCCCAATATGCCTGAACCGTGAAAACATTCGCTGTACCGGGAATCAATTTTTCCATTTTATCATTAAGTTCATATATGGTTTTGCCGTCAATATGAGCTTCCGTAGTTTCATCCACTATTTCACCGTTCACGAAATGACGAATGATATAGCCGTCAGGATTAAAAGTGACCCCATTCCAGCGGAAATCAGCACTTGTTAATGCCGTGCGCGTTGCGCGGAAACCACTCGGAGCAGAACCCACGGTTCTGACATTTACGATTGCGCTCTGTCTGCCTTCAATACCGTTCCAAACCCCTGCGACCTTAACCTGATAATTGGTATTGGGGCGTATCTCAACTTCGGAACCCGGTACAAAGAATCCTGATTCTATACTTGGTTTCGTCAGGGCATCATAAGGAATAGTCGCCGCCAACTGATTATTAACGTAAACATGATATCCTTCCAAACCATTTAGGTTTGCGACGCCTGTGATATTGTTCCAATCAAGAGTGAATCCGATCGGAGTAATATTCAGCGCTCTGATACCCGCAGGTATCGGTCCGGGCGGAATTACGGTGACTGCATTCGATAATATTCCGAGTAATCCGTTACCATTCCAAGTCGTTCCCGTAAATGTTGCATCTTCCCCCCAACAGGTTTGGATTGTATACCTTGCCGTTACACCGGGTGTTAAATTATCATCTGTCCAAGTCCACACACCATTGATTGATTCATCGTATTTCTTATAATCATACGGGATACCATTTTTATTTATCAAAAATCCTTCTACTTGTAAAACATTACCAGTATTCAAGGAAAGGTCATTCCATGTAAGCGTTGTACTTGTCGGAGATGTGGGGCCTATAACTTTAAAGCCCGTCGGAGCGGGACCGGTCGTGGTTACGGCTCTGGATGCGGAAATCCCTTCTCTTTGACCGCTCGCAGTATTCCAAACCCCCACTACCCTTACTGTATTAGCCGTTCGCGGGATAAGATTCTGAACCGTATAAGAAGAAGCCATATTATGTGTAATCGGAGACGGATTATCAGGAGTCGTACTACCGTTTACATAGATATTATAACCAACGAAATTATGGTGGTTTACATTATTCACCCCCGCTATGATACGAGTCCAGGTTATCTCAACACTTGTCGCCCGCACCCTGCCCGCCGTAAACGCTAAACCGCTCGGAGCAAGCCCCGGGGGTATTACGGTCAAGACGGTACTGAGAGCGCCCGGTTGCGTTCCGGGTATTTCCGGTGTTCCTGCCGTACCCCAATAGGCCTGAACTGTATACCCCGTAGCTACGCCCGGTGTCAGACCCGGCACCTGACCATTATCAGTAAATTCAAATATTGTATTTACACTATTATCAAGTACATTACCAATTCTTTCACCGTTTCTGTAGACGGTATATCCTGTCGGATTCTGTATCGGTACCGTCGCCGTTCCGCGAACAGCATTCCATTGCAGTCTCACGCTTGTCGGTTTAAGGCTTATATCATTGGCTGAATTGGGGGCTACCCGAAGTCCGCTTGGCGCAGGGCCGGTCGTTGAAAATATTACTTCGTTACTGTACGCACCATATTCGAATGGTTCTCCCGCCCTTTCCCAGAAAGCACGAATAGAGACGCCGTATGCCGTACTTGGATGCAAACCATCAATACTTGTAGTGATATTTGCTAAGGCTAAATTGGCAATATCAGCATTATAGATTTTTTTGGTTCGTTTAGCTACATCGGGATGACCGGGAATAGACAATTCATATCCCGCCGCCCCTTGATTATAAGTGGCGACATTCGCAAGTCTTGCCCAAGAAAAGACTACTTCTGTCGGTCTCAGCGATGCGGCGCGAAGTCCCGTCGGAACTGCCAGACGCGGAAGTGCCGCCGGTGAATTCCATGCCCTTACTCCTGATTCGCTCTTGCCTAACTGCCAAACCGCAATGACTTTATATTGATATGAAGTGCTATTGGTTACATTCCAATCTGTCCATGTCAAGAAATTACCGGGTACTGAGCCTACTTTTGTAAAATCATTGTTTCCGCCGGTTAACCGGCGATGGATTTCATATTCAGCAGGCGGCATACTTGAGGCAGTCCATGTCACCGCCGCATTATTCGGACCGCTTGCAACTACTGCCGGAACTCCGGGCGCACGAAGAGCGCCTGCGGATACAATCCTTTCAACACTGTTAACGCTGGTTTTTCCTGCACTGTCAACACTTGCTATTGAATAGCGGTATGCTCTGCCCGGCACGAGTCCGGCATCATCGGCATTATCAACATATATAACATTATCACCCGAAGCGCTCACCCCGCTTGCAATTTCTTCCCATACGGCGGCCGCCGTAAGACGCCGATATACTTTATAAGTCCTGTCTGGTTCAGCTGACCACTTTAGTTCGATTTCAAAAGGGCTTAGCGCTTTTCCGCTAAAACTCGCATTTAAAGACGCACTAATCGGACCGAACCGCACCGAAACAGGGGTGCTTTTGTTTCCTTCGAGGGTACTGACGGGCAGTTGATTGACCGCCGCGACCCGATAATCATAAACTTCACCCCATGCGACACTTGTGTCATTATAGGCTACAGTCGCACTACTAGCGGTAATCGAGCCAATTATCTGATATTCATTTTCTGCTTCGGTATCAAGCTTCCGATAAATAATATAATTAGTCGCGTTTGTCAGCCTTGACCAAGTCAATGAAACTGCGGTACCCGCTGTATTGACACTTGCCCTTAAATTCGTCGGTGCTAATACTACCGGAGCATTGTAAAGCGCAGATACAAACGGAACACTTGCCCGTGGCACCCCATTAAACTGCCAGTAGGGAGTGATGCGATAAACATATTGCGTACCGGGCATTGCCGATGTATCTTGAAAACTTAGTCCTGTTAATAAAGCGGATTCAATACCGTTGTTAAAAATCGTAGTGTATGCGCTATCAGACTCCGAACTCAGCTTTCGTTCAAGCGTATATGCGGGAGCGGGAAGCCCGGATACACTCACGGCATTCCAACTTACATTCGTTCTAAACGCCGTTCCTGATACCGCCGCCGCCGCTAATCTGGTCGTCGCCGCCGAAGCGGTTGTAATACTTTGCTCGGTACTTCTCAGGCTTTCAAGTTCCGAAACATTCGTTGTTACTTGATAAAAATACTGTGTTCCGGGGTTTACATTATCTGCATCGGTATAATTAAAACTGTTGGTTGGCGGAGATACGTTTGACACATGCAAAGTGTAAGTACCGCTCGAACCAACCTTTCGATATATATTATAGGTAACATTAGTCGAAGTACCGGTTATCGTCAATCGATTCGAAAATGGATTTATCGCCGAAACTGATATCTTCGGCGCAACAGTAGCGCTAATCGCTCTTTCCGCATGAACTATCCCCCAGCCGGTCTGATCATCTTTACCGACAGTATGAACATCAGTAGCGGTTTGTTGAAGGATATTCGTGACTTCCGCAACGGTCAGGTTCGGGTTTCCGTAACGTATCATAGCCGCGACAGCGGCGACGACGGGAGAAGCCATCGATGTGCCGTTCATACTCGCATAGTTATTTCCGGGAACTGTGGATAAAACGCTCGCACCGGGAGCAGACATGTTTTTTAATGAACCAAAGCTTGAAGTTGAGTGACGGGGGTTTTCATTGACATATACACCGTTATGCCATTGATAATAGCTATTAGGGATCGTATTAGTGTTGATATCTCTTACATTAATGATACTAATGACATTCGCCCAATCCGACGGAAAAACGTAATTATCATCATTGCCTTCATTACCGGCGGCGGCAACGACAACAACACCTTTACTAACAGCACTATCAATGGCCGCTTTGAAGGCATTATCGTAATTAACATTATCCGTAGCCATACCCAGACTCATATTAATAACTTTCGCTTCATTTTTAACCGCATAATCAATAGCTTTGATGATGCTGGTTGTAAATGCCGAACCATATTTTTTTTCACCATCATCCCACTCAAATACATTAATCGGAATAATATCGACAATATTATTATTCATACCGGAAGCAACACCCGCGATACCTTTGCTATTATTAGCATCAGCGGCGATTAGCCCTGCCACATGAGTTCCATGTGCGTCCGGCGAATTATAGCTCTTCCATTTGCTGACATCATTCCAGTTACTATTTTGAATGTTAACCGCTAAATTCTTTAAGATATTTTTTTGTAAATCTTCGTGATTAAGATCAATCTGTGAATCAATTACAGCGACCCTTACTTTCGGTCTCCCTGAAAAATTAGCCAAAATTTCCCATGCCTGATATGTTCGGATCCAACTCAGGTAGTAGGCGCGCGGATTTCCCGTCAGCGAATCATTCGGTACCGCGGCAAAAGGAACAGCCGGTATCGGTTCCGTCATAAGGTCGTAAACATAATTCGGCTGTGCGTATTTTACCAGCGGGCTTTTTTCATATTCCGCAATTGCTTCTTCGACACTCATGCCTTCGGGCAATAATGCCGTCGCCAACGTTTGATTATCGGCGAAAACCGCTACTTCATCAATCAAACCCGGGTATTCGGATAATGTTTCTTCTAATGCTTCCGCCATGTGCTCGGTTGACATACGAGCAAAGCCGCGAGTCACGGATGATTCCAAAACAATGATAATCTCTCCGCCGACATAATCCACATCGTCAGGCTCGTCATTTATTATATTAAGAAGGGCGGCTTCATCTGCAAAATCTTCTTCCGGCTCGTCTGAATCTTCTATATCTTCTTCATTATTTGGCTCTGCATCAAAATCATCTTCGCCGGGTAAGTTATCTTCTTCCGGCTCGTCTTCATTTATCTGCTCATCATCGATTTCAATGACGAAATTATTCAAATTATCATTATTTACCGCTAAGGCTGATAATGATGATGAATTTAGGGTAATTATTATTGCCAGAATAATACTAAGGAATTTTTTTATCTTCATATCTATAATATACTCCATTCATCCAGAAGCCTGATTGTAATCTAAATTATCTCCTTAATGCCGTAAATTATGACATCGTTAATAGTTATAACTTAAATAATAGCATATTTCTAAAGTTTTGTCAAAGTATATATATCGTGTGTTATTTTATTTATTATTATCTGTCATTCTGAGCCGAAGCGAAGAATCTCTGTTAAGGAGACAGAAGCAGTCAAACCCAATAAAAAGGGCGGCAAATCTGCCGCCCGTACAAACATGTGAATATTGGGGATTTAGTTTGCTTGTGCCAATTCTTTTACCTTTTTCATCGCCTGCTTAACCGGGGGTAAAAATAATATAACTACTGTTATTATTACTTCAGGTACTATATAAGTCATGTTATAAGCGGCGGACGCCCAAACAGCACCGCCGATACTAATTGACGTATAGTCGGTGAAGAATATCAAGCCTGATAAGGAATGAAAACAAAACCGTCCGAAGACTGCTACTAAATAGCCAATTATTAAGCCATTTTTGCGGTCTTTGAAAATTCCTGACAGACCTAAAGCACCGAAAGCCAAAAGATAGTCTAAAATCGGCTGAACCGGATGGACTGAAACCGGTTTTTGGATGAATTGAAGAAATGCGTAGGCTACTGCCGCTGTTAAGCCGACTTTTAACCCATACCAATACCCGATCAGGCAGATGAAAAGCATACTTAATAAGGTCGTCGAACCGCCCATTGGTAAACTGGAAATTTTGAAAAAAGAAGCGATATAGCCTAAAGCCAGAGCCATTGCGGAGAAAGCCAGTTTCTTCGCGAGTTTGTTCCTAAATGCAGACATAAAAAAACCTCCTTTGAATGACGCGGAGGAATACGTTAGCAATAAACGCCAAAAAATCGGCTTCATTGCTCCGCTTTCCTACGCCGGTACTAACCGGATCAGGTATGAGGGTCAGAAGTTAGTATCTTCTATCTCAGCACTTGCGCAGAAATGCGCATTTGCTCCCCTAGCGATTAATTATGTTAATGTGTCGTTTATTACTATAGAACAGTGGGCGGGGTTTGTCAATTTAAAATTTACAAGAATCAGCGTAAATTTATTCGGCTGTTTATCGAAAATTTATTTTCAAAAGCTTATTTTAGGGTTTGACTTTTATTAGCAGGTTTCTGCGTAAAAAAAGCGCCCACGGTTTTATGAACGCTTAAGAACTATGTTAATTTTCTAATCAGATTTTAATCTCATCTTGAGCTAGTACTTCACAGGATACTTTTATACCAAGACTTTTTGAATAATATGGTGAAGGGACTTGCTTATTTTTATATATCCAAATTAAATTTGATTCAAATTCTGGAATAGGTACTAAACCGTTCAAAACATTGGCACCTAACACCTCTACTATTGCATCATCCGAATCTGGTATGAAAAAAAATGTGTTTTTTACCCCCATAATACCTATATACAAATGATGTACACTTATAATTCTTCCATACATCGACTGTTTATTAAATCCACCCACAGAGGCTTTGAGGTTTATAATATTTTTATCATATATACCGAATATTTTAGCATTTGACTTAGACATCGTGGAAATGATAGCTCCTGTATCAAAAATAAATTCATGAAATGAAATTTCATCATATCCATCAATAAAACGTGCAAAAGCCGCCATCCGGTTATGTGCTAAGACTAAAGGTGTATTGCTCAACGGATTGCAAGCGAATATTTTGTCCATTTACCCTCCTAAAATGTTAGAATAGGAGGTATTTGATCCTCCTCCATATAAACCCAGCAACTATAGGGTGCGCCATATAATGCTTTATTTCTATACTTTTTTGATAAACCACTTTCATTAAAAATTTGATTATTGGGTGCAATTACTCTGGGAATACCATATGCCACCCAGCGTCCGTTTTCAAACTTTGTTTCCGTATTTGTAAGAAAAATAAAGTTACCGCTATACTTTTTACCGGCTTCTTCAACAGACATCCTTACTTGTTCATCAATGGGCAGTTCTTCAACAGAAAATGTTGTAACCATATATAACCCCTTTCTTTATATATTAATATCTCTTACTTTATATTATAGCATTGGATAAGATTTTTTCACTATTTATACATATTCTTATTAAAAAACTATTCTAGGAGGAATTTTTTCATCTTCCATATATCCTGAACAGGAATAGTGAATATCATCCGTTTTCCTTATACTTTTTCCATATACCCTATTATTTTTCATCGGCTTCATCAACAGTCATCATTATTTGCTCCATCTAATGGTATTTCTTCCGCTAAAAGCGTATTTTCCATATCACATTAACCTCTTTTGACTTATCAATTATATTGTATCACAATATGGCTTATATTACACGTGAAATGTGTCTTAAAATAAAGAGTTATAATTAATAATCTAATAATTTTACGGATATGCTTGTATGCCTAAATTAAAGCGGACACTTTACTAGCGGCGTCCGTTTTAATATTCTACATTCAGTTTTGAGAGTGCTGTTATGGTTTATTATATAAAAATCATTAAACCTCTTCAATGATACTAGCAGGTACATTTAAATATTTTGCTAATTCATCTGTGTTCATAAAGTGTATTCCTTGATCTACTTTATCCGTAAAATCGACCTCCTCTTCCCCATCATCATAGCTAATACTAGAAATTTGAAAACCGCCCGCACCGCACCTGTCACCAGTTTCATAATCACACTGGACATCAATTTGACCAACATCACTCGGAATACCAAAACTCATTAAAATCACCACCTTTCATTATTCTATATTCTACTAACTATTTGCTAAAATGTAAATACTTTACAAGTATACCGCTTCTTCCAAAGCAAACGAGTAAATTATCTTTTCTTTTACTGATTTTCCTGTTAACTGTTCTAAGGCTTCCCCGTAGTAGTCGAGTTGTTTTTGATACCGGCTGATTAGTTCATCCGCTGTTTTGACGGCGTCGGATTTGTAGTCAAGGACGACGATTCCGTCCGCTTCGATGAAGAAAGCGTCAATGATTCCTTGGATTAGGATTGTTTCTTCATTAGGTAAATCAGGATTTAAGCGGTCGGCGGGTAAGCCGATTACGAATGGTTGTTCTTTGTATAATTGGTCGGCTTGGTCAGCGGCAATCATGCGGGCGGACAAAGATGATAGTGACAGGGCGTTATTTTTCTTCGTTATGAAAAATGCGAGGATTTTATCCATCGGAACCGCGTCTTTATATTCGGGAGATATTCTGCTGTTTTGGAGCGCGGCTTCTAATTGGCGCGTAATATTTAATTCTAAGTTATCCGCACTAAAAGATGCCGCATATAGTTCCGCCCTGTGATTTAGTTCTTTGAACTTAATAAACTCCATCACCTTATGATAAGCACTGCCGCGCTCGGAACCGCCGGAAATATTTTTATTTGGCATTTCCTCTTTCATGAATTGCGGAATGTACGGAACTACTTCAGGTAATTCGAATAAATCCTGATTGTATATATCAGCGACGCTATTTTGGTCAATATTAATAACACCTGCTATTGTGTCGGCTTTTTTGAGTTCCGACACCGTTGTCTTAGCATATAATGAAGCTAAATTAGCGTGCGGATAAGGTCTTTTGAATTTTTCTGACATCTCTGTCACTTTTTCCTTGATGTAGTTTGACTTACTTATCGCTAAATCCGCGGATTGCGGGTCATGTCCGCAATGACGATCATATTCTAAAGCAGTCAGTAATAGTTCCCGCCGACGACTTAAATCGACTATTTCATTAATCGTAGCGGACGCTAAATCTTTTTTTGAAAAAATCCGTGTTGCAATAATACCATCCGCTTCCGTAGACATAGCGGGTGATATTATTAAATCCAGAAAACTTCTTGTACTAATCAGCTTTAAGAAAGATGGGCGGCTTTGGCTATCGCACCCAACAGGCGGTAATTTCTTCGTCGTCCCCGTTAATATCAGTTTTTCCTTCGCCCTTGTCATAGCAACATACAGAATCCGAAGTTCCTCGCCTAAACTGTCTAATTTAATCTTCTGACTGACGACACTTTTCTTAAGCGTTTTTTTCTTTACCCGAAGCTTATTGTCAATATAATCTACACCCAGTCCCAAATCAATATCAAGACACAGCGTCCCCCTTGCGTTCATCATATTAATCGGCTTACTAAGACCCGCAACAAAACAAACAGGAAATTCCAAGCCCTTACTTTTGTGGATACTCATAAGGCGCACAATATCGGCTTGTTCATCTAAGACATTGGCCTCACCATAGTCAACATCATATTTTTCCAACTGTTCAATATAACGGACGAAATGGAATAAGCCATGGTAGCCGGTTCCTGCAAATGACGATGCTTTTTTGAGTAACATTTCGAGATTGGCGGCGCGCCGTTCCCCGTCAGGGCGGACTAAGGCATCGTAATAGTAGCCGCTTCCCATAATTAATTCGTTCAGTAAAGCAAAAATCGGGGTGTAGATGGCTTTGCGGCGGTTTATCTCGATGAAATTCTTAAACTTGCTTATTTTTTCGCTTAATTTTTCATCGATTTCATCCGTACAGACAAAATTAAGCAGTTTATCATAAAGGCCTTCACGTTTATCGCCCCTTGCTTTGATTATCGCAATTTCTTCATCTGCAAAACCGCCGAAAAATGACTTCATTACGCCGAAAAGCGGAATATCCTGATGCGGGTTATTAAGGATGCCGACAACATGTAAAATCGTTTGAATTTCGGCGGCGGCAAAGTAGCCTGTTCTGGCTGATGTAATCGCCGGGATTCCTTCTTTACCCAAAACTTTCTTGAATACCTCATCCCATTCTTTCGTGGTGCGCAGTAAAATAACGATATCACGGTAGCATATCGGTCTAAGTAGCTTGCTTTCTTTATCCGTGACTTTGAATTTACCCACCATCTCTTTAATGCGGCGGGCAATCATTGCGGCTTCCAGTTCTTTATTTGAATCCGTGATAAAATCTTCGGCGACGGCATCTTCTTCTTCATTTTCTTCACTTAGGTTGAGAAGCAATAATTCGGTTTGGTTTTCATCGCCGTTATCAGGGTACTCGGCGCCGTGATAGAGGGCGGCTTGCCTATCATATTCGATGCCGCCGAGTGATTTTTGCATGATTTTGGCGAAAAGATAGTTTACGGCATCCAAGACATTTAAGCGGCTGCGGAAATTTTGGTTTAAGTCAATTCTTAGGCGGTTTTCATTATCGCAGGCTGTGAGGGGATAATTTTCGTATTTTTCCATGAATATTTCCGGCCTGGCCAGGCGGAATTTGTAAATACTTTGCTTAACATCGCCGACCATAAAGCGATTGTAGCGCCCCTCATCTTCACTTGAAATGCTTTGCAGTAAGAGTTCCTGGACTTGGTTGCTGTCTTGGTATTCGTCTGTCATAACACTAACGAAATGATGTTTTAGCTCCTTCGCCGCTTTCGAGGGTATTAGCCCGCCCTCCGTTTTTTCCCATAAGATATCAAGGG
>JGI24695J34938_10002246_pt1 | contig 14949 bp, 13 predicted proteins | sample TergutCo191P3_FD_34938 | JGI IMG/M metagenome (IMG submission 34938) | reverse complement strand
TATGCCACAGGCAGGATAAACCAGGCCGATTGGAGAATAGCGATGTTGCGATGGATAACTTGGCTTACGCAAAAGATTGAATGCCAGGCGGTAAAATCGCGGGCCGTTTACTGGCTTGCCTCCCAATATTACAGGGGCGTAATCCAAAAGGAAAGCGCCCTGGCGGGTATCACGGAAAACGACCACATCCTTTGCATCGGCGGTGGAATATGCCCTTTTAGCGCGATTTTGTTTCACCAGGGGACTGGTGCCAAGATAACGGTTATCGACAANAATATTACCTGCATTCCATGGGCACGTCAAATTATCGAGCGCTTGGGCCTGGGCGAGCATGTGCGCGTGTTCTGCCAGGACGGGGGCAACGCGGAACTTCCGCTATCGGAATATTCCGTAGTGCACTTCGCTTTGCAGGTTTCCCCTATGGAGCATGTTTTTACACAGGTGGAAAGGCGGGTTGCCCATGGAACCAAACTTCTTGTGCGGAAACCGAAAAGCCGTTTAAGCGGATTGTACAGCTATTTGCCCAATTTTGCGATAACCCGCTGTATCCACAAAGCCTGNAACATAGGCAGCACCCTGCTTTTCGTCAAAGGGGATCGGTTACATGAAGAAAAAATGGCTGTTCACGGCTCTGCTGGTTCCACTTCTTCTCTTTGCCCTGTCGCGGCTTGACGCAGAAAGTCTTTTACACAGCATAAGGCAAATTNCCCTGTGGCTGACACTGCTACTGTTCGGCTTGCAGATTGTGTCGCAACTTTTGGTAAACCTACAGTGGCACCAAATCGCGAAGTTTACCGACGCGAATGTTTCATACGGNAATATGTTTTACATAAACTGCCAAGGTGCGGTGATGGATTCGATTACCCCTGGGGTAAAGATTGGTGGAGAAATTACCCGTTCCGTGCAGATTAGTCGCGTGGGGAATTGCTCGGGGGAACAAGCGGTCNCCGTGGTGGCGCTGCAAAAGTTATTTAGTTTGAGCGCCTTTTTTTTTATCAACCTGTTTACAATAGGATACCTTATCGGCAGGGTACCGCTGTTGCAGATTCGCCACATACAATTTCTTGTTTACGGCATTTTGCTGTTGTTTCTATTGCTGTTTGTGGGCATTTTCCTTGCGCCTAGGCGAATAAGAGCGTATATACAGGCAAGGAGGAACCCAAGGTTTTCATGGATGCGAAGGGCGAGGGGCTTTGTGTTAACGCTGTTGGACCAAGTGAGTTCGATTCGCAATAACACCAAAGCCTGGGTTTTGCTTGTCTTGCTGTCTTTTTTAATTTGGCTGCTTTATCCCGTAAAAATGTATTTGCTGGCGGTGCAAATTTTTCCAGCCACCCATGCGGTTTACATTGGGGCCGTAACTTTTGCCTCATATATGGTCGCCATGCTTCCAATTTTTCCAGGAGGATTGGGAGGATTCGAGGGCACGATGTCGGGATTGCTTTTGGCGATGGGCTTTGTGGCAAGCGATGCCGTTGTGGTAACGGTTTTATTTCGATTTATTACATTCTGGTTTGTCATGCTGTTTAGCCTTGGAGCTATTGGCTTCCATAAAATCAATATTGGCTCAATATTTCGGAAGCGACGTCGTATAACTTGCAAATGATTTCCTGGCGTTGCATCGGCGTAAGAGTTTGTCCGTCTTCTGCCCTGTCCTGAAACAGCCGATACGATTCGACGCCCAATGCGTAGGCTATNCGTTCAATCATNTTGGGAGACGGGAATTTTTTTCCAACTTCTATTTCCGCTATATATGCCTGAGTGGATTTGCACAATTCGGCAAGCCTTGATTGTGACACTTTNCGGTTTTTTCGGAAATTCTTCAAATTAATAATGAAAATTTCCTGAAAAGTCATCGTTCCCTCCAATGTTATTTTTCCCATTATGTGGATATGCTTACAGCCAGTAANTTGCCAATATCAGTGTCAAGATAGTTATTATTTTANTTTGAACTTGATTTTGGGTCTTGGAATTCTTATTTTATGCTGCAAGAATTTTTGCATTACGGAAGCGATGTGATATAACTTGCAAACGATTTCCTGGCGTTGACCAATATCGGCNAACGGGAANCCTCCACCGCTTTCCACTCGCCTATGTTGCGCTTGTCGTGGTCAAACTCAACNCCCACCTTGAACAGCTTTTTCCCGCTTCCCTCGGGTTGTAGACCTTGAGCAGTTTTTAGGTGAGGGTCGGCGGACTTGAGCACGCTGTAAAAGCCCTTTAGCTCCATCCGCATTTCCTCGCGCAGATCCCCTCTGTCAATCGTGCCAAGGAGCGGCTTGTCGTATTCGTCTATGATTACCGCAACGCGCTCGCCACATTTTAGATGCGCGTCCTGAATGAGATTCAGAAACTGACTCGACACCATCTCTCCGCGAAGGCTTAGGCCAAAGCTGCTTGCGGAATTTTCCAAACAGCCTGAGGCGGGGCAGGAAAGAAGCCCTCTCGGAACCGGTTATCAGCTGGTGGATACAGGCGGTCTTGTCCGCATACACGTAGTTGCCATTGCGTATCTTCGCAAAGTCCTGTATGCCTATGGGCAAACGTCTTTTCATGGCCTTATCATAGGGCATGGAGGAACGAAGGTCAAACCGATTCCCTGTGCGGGATCCGCTTTGAAGGATAGACCCTAAAACAGTGCAAGGTTGTGGCGAAAGTCAATATTGGTTCAATATTTCGGAAGCGACATCGTGTAACTTGCAAATGATTTCCTGGCGTTGCATCGGCGTAAGGGCCTGCCCGTCTTCTGCCCTGTCCTGAAACAGACGATATGATTCGACACCCAATGCGGATGCTATTCGTTCAATCATATTGGGAGACGGGAATTTTTTACCTATTTCTATTTCCGCTATATATGCCTGGGTGGATTTGCACAATTCGGCAAGCCTTGATTGCGATACTTTGCGGTTTTTACGGAAGCTCTTCAAGTTGATAATGAAAATCTCCTGAAAAGTCATCGCTTCCCTCCAACGTAATTTCTGTTCTTTAATCGATACACTAATAGCCAGTAAATTACGAACATACGTGCCAAAAATTTTATTACTTTAATTTGACCTTGATTCGGGGCCTTGAGAGTCTTATTTTATGCTGTAAGAATTTTTGCATTACCCTGCGCCATGGGCAGGGTGACCAATTACACCAAGGGGCCCTATCATGAACGGATCCAAACTACTATGGATTGTCGCCACCGTTTTGGTAATTGGGTTTTTTGTGGTAACTTGCGACACCTCTACAAATGCTGCCCCCGAGATCAAAGATGGTTTACAGTGGCTCGGTGGCACAGATACAGAAATACCCACACCAACGACATCCATAACGATAACCTGTGATGCAGGTAAGCCCGTCACTCATCTTGATCTGCGTATAGATCTACAATATACCCTTTATGCAAAAGGCCCAGATGGAAAGGAACTAATGAATATTCTGTGGGATTCCGACCATCCCAACATAGTAAGCATTCACAGAATGACCCCAAAATTCGCAGTGACAACTGGTTCCTCCATCCAAATAAGGGTGGCGAATAGGGACGTGGTGGGACAAACGGCTATAATAACCGCAACCTCACTAGAAGGCGGCAATACGCTGACCGAGGCATTCGTTACGGTGACGGTGCATAGTGATAGCAGGGATCGGGCAAATTTTATTTATTACTATGATTTTGGGGCGGTTGGTGATGGGGAAACTTGTGATTTGCTAGCCATTTACGCTGCCCATGCGGAAGCCAACAGACTGAACAAGCCAGTCCGTGCCGATCGTGACGCAATATATCGTATTAGCGGCATAGCTCGAACAGTAATAATTCAAACAGATACGGATTGGCGGAATGCGCATTTTATTATAGATGATCGGGATCTATCAAACCTCAGTGCATGGATATTTCAAGTAACAAGCCGACACACGATACAGCCATTGGGTAACACCGTAACCTCGTTAACAAAAGGACAAAAAAACCTTGGGCAAACGTTTGCATATCCTTCATTGATTAAGGTGGAAAATAACAGAGTAATGAGATTCATTAGGCGTGGTGAAAACCAGAACAGTGGATCGCCTCAGCTAGAGGTTTTTCTAGTAGATACTAATGGGAATGTCTGTCCGACAACACCTATTCTTTTAGACTATGAGCACATAACAGCTAGTGCTGTTCGTCCAATAGATGCCGATCAATTGACAATTACTGGTGGAATATTTACGACAATCGCAGATCACGGGAAGAGAATTTATCACGCACGCAACATCTTAATAGAACGTTCTAATACCGTGCTGGATAATTTTCGGCACTATGTTGTTGATGACTATAATGCCTCGCCATACTCGGGTTTAATGGTTCAAGACGCAGCCAATGTTACAATTCAAAACAGTTATTTTACAGGGCTTAGACGCACTACAGATGGTACATATGCTATCGAAGCAAAGCGAACCGTGAACCTTACTCTTAGAAACGTAAGACAAACAAATGACATAACCGATACGGCCTTTTGGGGTATCTTCGCATCCAGCGAAAATAAAAATATTTTGTTTGATAATGTTCATTTGTCACGCTTTGATGCCCACAAAGGAGTCCATAATGCAACCATCAAAAACAGCACACTTGGTCATTCAGGAATTACTATTATTGGTTCTGGTCTGCTTACTGTCGAGGACACCACTGTAATCGGTCGTGATAATTTTATATATCTACGACCCGATTATGGTTCGACATGGGACGGTGAAATTGTAATTAGGAATAGTGCATTTCACCCTATTGGTAATACAGCCACAATTATTTACGGTGATAATGACGGAACCTGGGATTTTGGGTATAAAACATTTTTACCACGGAAAATAACAATAGATAGTTTAAGGATAATTGACACTTCGTTAAGTCAAAACAATAACGCCTTGCGTATCTTCGCACCATTTAACCAAGCCTCCAACGCTCAATTTCCGATGGTTTTGACCGAGGTAGTATCGACCAGAAATTTTATTCGGGACAGTGGGCGTGGTTTTATTATCAGTACAAATGGCTGGTTCAATAATGTTCCTATTACTTCTCAGTAATTAATCATTCCTAAAAAAGCCTTCAAATTCCCTTCTCCAATAAAGGCCTAAAGTTTATCCAGTACTTATTCCTGGATAAACTCCAAAACAGAATTTTATTTTTCTCAAGTACATTTTCAAAAAAATTGCTGGTTTCCTTGTGGTCAAATAAAGGAAAATCACTCAAAATGCCATAACACTTCGTGTCTCTTGCGTGAAAAATAGAAACGTTTTATTACTTTAGCAGGCAATAACCTTAGCATAAAACGTAACAACGGATATATTAACATTAATGAAAACCCCTGCAATTTTATCAAATAAAAACAGTATATTCTAAATTCAGCTAATGCTTTTTTATAATTTCTTTTTAAAAATGTTTCATCAGTGATACGATATTTTAACAGCGGTTCATTTACATTTTCTATAGAATAGCCATCCGATATTAAGCGAAACCATAAATCTATATCCTGACTAAAAAAAAGACTCGTATCATATTGATATTTTTTTAATATTTCCGTTCTTATTATTATTGTTGGATGAGCAGTGGGAGTACCTTTAAACAATGTTTTTGAATTTTTATCCGTATACTTAGGATAATTCCTTTCTTCTATATATTTCATTTTATCCATTTTCATTATAGAATTCCAAAATATTCGAACCCACAATAACCGTATTTTTATGTTCTTCTAAATACCTAATTTGCTTTTCAAATCTATCTGGCATACAAATATCGTCGCTATCCATCCTTGCAACAAGTTCATATGAACAAAATTGAAGGCCATAGTTTAAAGCATAGGCAAGTCCTTTTTTATCTTTATATCCTACTATCTTCATTGGTAACTTTTCTTTCCATATTGATAATACATTTTCTAATTCATTCGTCAATTTACCATCTTTGACAAGGATTATTTCTTTAGCAGGAACGGTTTGAACAGCAAGACTGTTCAAACATTGATCCAAATACTCTGGATTCTCTTTATAATAAACTGAAATTAAGACTGAAATTTTCATTTGTTAAAAGTTATTTAAACTCAGTTACCCGCAAATTCTCGCTTTCATAAGCAGCTTGTATATAAATTTTCTTCCAAAAGGTAATGCAATTAAAATAAGAATATTTTTCATGGATGGATTATTAATAGTTTGTTTAAATTGAAAAAACACAGCCTGTTTCACATTTCCAACAACTAATGATTTTTTCACTAGCCGTCCAATTTTCCAGCTCTCTAGTCTTCTTCTTTCAGCCTTTGTTAAGGCTGAAAAATCACTATGATATTTTGCTTCGATATATGCCCATGATTCATTGTAACGTTCCAGACTTTTTGAGGTAAAATCTCTATCGGTCAAAACTTTATAATTTGTAAGAGGGGCATTTAAAGCCTTGAATTTGCAACCTGATTTTGCACATCTTAGCCAAAGTTCATAATCCTGAATTTGCTTTAAATTTTCATCAAAATTACCAGCTCGCATAAGTGCCATACGCCGACCACTAACAAGAGATGTACCACCAATGACATTTTTTGTAAGCAAAATTCTAAATAGCTCGTCATCAGGAATTGAATTCAAATACGGAGTAAGATAGGAAACACTCTCATTAACCATATTTATTACCGCTCTGTTATAGATAATATCAACATTTTTATTTTCTTTTATACACTGTATGATTGATTCTATTTTGTTTAGCATAAATTCGTCATCATCATCAAGAAATGCAATCCACTCCGAAGTTACAGCTTCTATCCCTCTGTTTCTTGCATTATTACCGCCCTGGGATGTTTCATTTCGTAATAACAATGTTTTAATTTTCTCAGGAGCATCTGCAAATATATTTTCGGTAACAGGTGGAGAAGATCCATCGTCAACTACAACTATTTCTACAGGCAATACTGTCTGATTATATACACTTTGCAGAGCCTTTCTTAAATCGCTAATTCTATCATGGGTTGGTATAACAACTGAAATCATTTTATTCCTAAAGTATATGTGTTTAATGCAAATGTATTTTTAAATATTATATATCCGATAAAAATTTATCAAAAAAAGATTTATCGATTATATTTACGTTCATTAAATCCATAGAACTATTAAGTTTTTTTGAGCCGTTGTAATAACAAGATTCAATATTTGACTTCTTTTCAACTTGCATGATATTTGTTTCATTATATAGGGAATAGTCCATAATTTTATAATGAAGCAGAAACCCTATAGGAAAAGCACATTCAAAATTTGTTTTTATAGGATAATTCAGGTGAACACCTAAAACCTTATCTTTTGACAATTTATTTAAGGGATATTTTGACAGCCCGCCAAAATGTTTTGATAACCGCCGCCTGGGGCCACCACGAACCCAACGGTGAGTTTTAACCGTTTGTATTATATATGTATCTGTATCGAAATAACAATAATCTTTCATAAAACCGTCATTGCCTGATGACCCTATAAACAATCGCTCACGAGGATACATATCCAACATCGGGGCAAAAGCAGACTCTATATTATTCCTCTCAAGAAAATTAACATACTTGTTTATTGGTTTATTTTCGATTCCTGGATATATAAAAAATTCATCAGCATCAACATTAAGATACCACTTATCATAGCCCATTATGTCAGATATTTGTCTAAGCCATGAACGCCCAATAATACCACCTATTCCACCCTTAGCAGTAAGCATATATTGCTCATTTGTTCTAAACAAAGAAACATCTTCTTGATTATTAAGAAATTCAAATGTGCCATCTGTTGACATATTATCAACATAAGCGAAATATTTAATTCCTATCCTTCTGTAATAATCTATATGTGCTTTTATTCGTATCAAATCATTCTTAACATAGCAAAGTAAAATAGGATATTCACCTTCATAAGAGGATATGAATTTAGACATTCTTATCGTTTCTACAGACTTAGCTTTGTAAGAATCTATAAAATAACTTGCTTGAGAAGGTTTAGTATTTGCCATTTGACTAAGCGCTACCTTAAAATCAGATGCCAATTCGATATTCCTAACTATCTTTTTTTTAATTGAAATAGATTTTGGTGTTAAGCCAAATTTGTTCATTGGATAGACTATATAAGACATTACAGACCTTAAGAATAACATTAATTTAACAGGCATAATTCTATTTATAAACCTACTTATTTTTTTTGTGATTTTCATTTTATTTTCTCCCTGTCTTGTTTATCATTACGATATTTAGGTTCATAAAATCCTAATATTTTAAATATTTTTTTCATGCCGAAGTGATAAAAACTTTCTATTGCATTAAACATGGTCATATTTTTTCTATTAAGTTTAGTTGAAAATCTGTCTCCTGTCTGAATAATACTCGACAAAATATCTCTAGGTATCGGATCTACGATATGGGGTTTTAATCCCATTACTTTTACACCTTTAGATTTAAAATACCACCAATCATCCGCATACCAAAACGGTTTTTCGTTGGAGATAATTTCAGCAGCCTTATTGTTGATTATATACCCAGAAGTATAGTACGCATCAAAGACTGATGCTATTTTATAGATAATGCTTATTTTCTTTAATTTACAATACTGATAGTTTCCAGTCAATAATATAACAGTTGGAATATCCGTATCATAATAAGGTTTCAGCATAGTCAACAAATCATTATTTATATTAGACAAATCTTCAATATCGTCTTCTAGTATTATTGCGAAATTTTCCTTTTCATTGACTATTTGTTGATAGACCTTGTAATGACTTAATGTGCAACCAACCTCACCATCCCACAATATTCTTCCGTACTTTTTATATGACTTACCGTAATTAAAAATTTTTTTTCTTTCTTCTTCATTCATCTGTCGACCATCTACCGCCTCAAAAAAATACACTTCAATCGAATTGCATTTCTTAATAACACTATCCATATGTTTTTTTCTTTCTATACTTGAAACCAAATTAACGATATAGGTTTTCATTTTTTCTCCTAAATATAAAGACTTTGTATCAAGTAATAAGAGAATTGTTCTTCCCTTTTTAGAATATTGTTTGGAATCTCAAAGTACTCTCTGGATCATTAACTGATACAATTATTGGATAATAATATAACAAGAACGCCAATCCTGAAAAAACTGCAATCAACATAACTTTCCTGTATTTATTTTTTGTAGTTACAATGTATATAAACACAAATATAAATAAATAATTTAAAGCCCAAAGAAACCTGTCAAACATTTGAGATTGAAGAAGATAAATATTTGATATTAAAAGCATAGGTGCGGAAAGAAGAACGACATTAGTATACACAGATTTATTTTTTTTCATTATTAATAATATATATAAAAACACGATTATTGTAATTGCCACTCGTGCAAAAAAACCTAATCCACCGCTTCTTTCATAATCAAAGGTAATGCCATCGCTCACATCAAAAACAATTGCTAATATATTATTTATTATAAAATTTGTGTTAAATATAAATATTGCTAAAAGTGCAACAATTGATGTAATTATTATCGAGTGTTTGGGCGGATTTATTTTAATTAGTAAAAATATTAAAAATATAGGTATATAGAATGCTGTTGACCTATGAAATCCCATAAGGATTATAAGCAATAAGAAAGAGCGAATATACTTACGTTCGATTAACAAACGTGTTGCAAAAGCTGCTCCTGCAATACATAATGCCTGCCTTATAATAAAAAATGAAGTGGTATAACAAATAATAGTGTATACTGGTACAGCAATGTATAAGTACTTTCTTGGAACAGACAAAAAAATAAAAATATAAGTTAAAAATGCCATTACCGCAATGCTCCATTGCGCTTGTAATCCCATTCTGTTCATCAAAATGCACATATATACATATAACGGTTCTACATAAGTCAGATGCCAATGGCTTCCAGCTCCAATACTATAAAAGTAAAATATATAAGTAAAATAATCTGGTCCCACACCATATCTTATTGCTGCAGGAATAAACAAAAACAAAAATGATATTATAACAAAGGTGAACTGTATAAAATAATCTTTACTTTTTGAACATATATAAGCACTTATAGATGCTCCAAAAAGAATGACTGAATAAATTGCAATATTTGATATTACAACAAAATTAAACAAAGAAATATCCTTTCATTTAAACAAAATATTTCCTTTTTTTCGCATGAACAAACAAAAAATTGATTCGAGAACGATCCCGATTTTTGAATGATATATATATTTCGCAACAAAATAAATCGTAGATTTAGTAAAACTGTCTTTTGTCTGCAATCTTGTATCAGGTGTAAAAAGAGATTTTGAAAACGCCAGCATATCAGAAATTTCCCGATCAATAAAACCAATATCTCTAATTTTTTTATATATCTCCTGATTAGAAAATATGTACGGATTTTTATCAGAGGCGGACGAAAAGTAGTGAATTATCTTAGCATCATGAAGATTCTTTACACCACCATAAGCTATTATTTGACAATTCCATTTTCCTGCAAGCTCAATAATTATATTACCTAAATTATAATTCGCCTCATTAAATGATTGTTGATCCGTTAAAATTCCTTTCTCAAAACATAAAAGCCATAACCTATGCCACTCTTCAAAAAATTTATGACCTAAATCACAATCTCTACATAATAGTACACCACCATTAAAATGAGTATCTGAATTAATCGAAACAAATTCAAGTCTCTTATATACATTCTCCAACCAGCGATAACCAAGGGAATATTTTTTGATATCAGATAGATACGAGTGCTTATCAAGTATTGCACCCAAATCTATATTCATCTCACTAAGAGCTGACAGCTCCTCCGTAATGATAGTGTCCCCATCAACGTACAAAAAATTTCCTTTAATATGCTGCCGCATCGATGTTTTAAGCCATCGTGATCTGGCTTTTTTATTAAAACGATCATCAATTTTTACAGATACCAATTCATCAACAAGACTACAAATCCCGCTACGTTTTCCAATTAGATTTGCTTCAGTACTGGTATCAACTAATAATGTAACAAGTGCGTTTGGCATCTTATTACGGAGAGACACAATTGACAACATTGCCTGCTCCATATAATAATCCGAACTATCACTTGTCAGAACATATAGATATTTCATATTATAACTTTGCTTCCATTATTATTCCCGAATCTATTAAAAGGATTAACTACGCGGCCTTGTTGTAGCCAAATAATCTAAGATTACTTTTTTTTATCCAATTTTTCAATAAAATCTTCTCTTGTTTGTTTAGCCCAATAAAATATGCCAAACAGCCAATACTTATAGTTGAAGCAAAACAGGAAACTATTAATCTAATCCAATCGTTGGTTAAGAAATTATATATAGAAAAAGTTATGAAAAATGAAAGGCCTGTAATGACAGACATTGGAATGATTACATTACAATAAAAATCTTTAACAGGGAGTTTAATTTTTATGCCTAAAAAAGATATACGCCAAACTAGCATTAATACACTTAAAGTGGCTCTTATAATTAATATCCATACAGGACTAAAACCTAGCCATAAAGAAAACAGTGATAAAGGTAGATTGGCAAATATAAAACAGCTTATGATAAGCTGGTATTTCTTTATATCTCCAGTTGCCCGTATCGCCACTGTTAAAGGACCAGCAATAGCACCATCTACCAATGAACATAACAATATCAATTTGACAAAAATACCAGTATATTCGGGTACATTATTTAACCAAATTTGCAACACAAAATCGGCATTTATAGATAAAGGTAATACTAAAAAAAATAAAAGACTCCATGATATTTTAACAGTACGAAAAATTAAAGTCATAAAATAATCATAATCACCTACAGAATATGATTTAATCATTTGCGGGCTAAAGGCAGTCTGAAAATTGCTTACAAACCGAAACACTGCTGAATTTACCTGTGTCGCAATTCCCATGACAGCATTCATAGTAATACTATGAAAAATGTTTAACAGTATGTTTGAACCTTGATCCCTCCCTATGGTTGCTGCCCCATTAATGGCACTCCAGCCAGAAAACCCCAAAAGCTGCCAAAACAACTCTTTATTTCTGCAATACCTAAAATGTGCAGTTTCAAATGTCCTGTTACAATACACCTTATGTATCAAATAAATAATAATTCCCGTTATGCAAACAAGAAAGGCATACACCAGCAATTTGTCAAACAAAATCACTGGTAGCAAAAAAACAATACTCAGTTTCAACACCGCTTCTACAATACTGAGCCATGCAAAAAAAGACATTTTCTCATAAGCGATAATTGTAGCTCTATACGGAACTTGCATAACATTTATCACTGTTGATGCAACTGAAAACTGGTACACAAAAAATGCCGCTGTTTGTCTTTCGAGCGGAATGGTTAGCACGTTGAAGAAAAACCACAAACCGACGGTTTGCGCTAAAATAACAACTGCAACAGCGATAAGCGCATGAATAATAATACTCACACTAAACACATTTCTTGCCTGCTCCGTATCATCCTGCCCCAAAGTAAAATTCAAGAAACGCTGTGTCGCACTTGTCATGGCGTTGTTCAGAAAGGTGAACAGGACGACAACGCCACCCACCACGTTGAAAATGCCGAAATCCTCAATGCCCAAGATTTCCAACACCACCCGCACGGTGTACAGGTTAATCAATATAATCACAAACTGCCGGAAATAAAGCATTAGGGTGTTTTTTGCTATGCGGGTGGTATTTGAGAGCATTAGTAAATGACCACCAACACATTATTAAACATGCCATCAGCATTCAAACTAATAACAAAGCTATATCCGCTATCGCGGGTTAGGCTATCAATAAAAACCTCTTGCGGTAACAGAATCGGAAATTGAGCATTGCTCACTTGCCGGAATTGTCCAAACAGACGCAAGGCGTTGTCATTTCGACTCAGATTTGAATCAATTACATGTAAACCCTCAATCCTAACTGTCGCAGGCAAATAGGCTTGATAGCCGAAATCCCATGTTCCATCATTGCTACCATTTATGACTTGAGCAGTATTTCCACTCGGGCGAAAGGCACTGTTCCTGATTATAACTTCACCATGCCAACTCGAACCAAAATCCGTTCGCAAATTTATAAAATTTGAACTATTTACTGTAGTATTCTCGACAGTTAGCGTTCCCGACCCGATTATCGGAATCCCTGCGTGCCCAATCGTGGAGTTTCTAATCGTTGCGTTATGAACTCCTCTATGCGCTCCGACACGGGAAAGCACCACTCTATCAAACATCATGTTCTTTGACTCATTGGATACGAAAATACCCCAGTAGGCTGTATCGTTTATGTCGTTCGTTTGACGCACATTATAAAGCAAAAAGTTTGCGGCACGCCTCACGGAAATCCCGTAAGAACCTTCGATAGTTCGCCTACGTCCTGTAAAATAGCTGTTTTGTATTATTACATGTGCCGCTTCAAATATATAAACAAAGCCATTATATGGCGGGGAATTATAGTCATCAACAATATAGTGCCACAAGCCACAAATTACTGTATTGGAACGTTCTATTCGGATATTACGAGAAAAATATATTCTCGGACCAAGCTCTGCCGACATTGATATAAACTTGCCGCCTCTGATTGTCAGTTGCTCGGTATCAATCGGACGAATTCTACTCGTTGTTATTTGTTTAAAATCCCACAAGATAGGAGTTGATGGATCAATGCTGCCATCAGTATTAACCAGGAATAAATCCGCTTGAATACTTCCAGTATTTTCTAAACGACCTCGTCTTATAAACCGCCTCACATTTGCATCTTCTACAATAATAATGGAATCATGCTCAAAGGTTCTGCCTAAGTTTGTCTGTCCCCTCGCCAATGAAATTACGGAGCTACCAAGTGACTGCGTTTCATTCCTGCTTGTTACGAGAAACACATGTGAACGCGGATTTTCAAGATTTGTATCGTCGATGAGAAAAACAGCATTTCTCCAATCCGTATTTGTTTGAATGATTGCTGTTCTATTTATACCGCTTATAAAGTATGTCTTGCCATAGTCGGCGCGTGCAGGTTTGTTTAGCCTGTTCGCCTCGTTATGAGCACTAATAATAGCGGCAAAATCACAAGTTATGCCGTCACCGACCGCTCCGTGATCGTAGTAATACACAAAGTTGGCTCTGTCTCTAACAACCTGTGCGTATGCTGTCAATGGCAAGGTCATCAGACAAAGTAATACGAGGATGCTCTTGGCTATACGTATTGTGTTTGAAAGCATTTATTATTTCAATATGATACAAACGCAGGCAATCAGTGCATAGACGACAGGACTAGCACTGTATACATTCTTTAGCTCTCTGCATTATTATTCGCCATAGATCACTGCCCAACTGCGTAGTAACGAAATCCTCTCTTTTCCACACTATCCCGTTTGTATATGTTACGTAAATCAAAAAGCACGGGCGATGCAAGCAATTTCCTTACTCGCTCAAAATCAAGGTTGCGGTACTGGTTCCATTCCGTGACAATCACAAGGGCATCGGCACCATCCATTGTCTCGTACTCGTCCTCAAAAAGCGAAAGCGAGTTCCCCATATCCGCAAGCCGCCATTTAGCCTCGGCAAGTGCCGCAGGATCGGTGGCGTTAATACGAGCCCCTTTTGCCACCAGCGCATTTATGATCGTCAGTGAGGGTGCTTCCCGCATGTCATCCGTGTTCGGCTTAAATGCAAGACCCAGAATCGCTATTTTTTTGCCATCCAGTGTCCCCATTGCGTTTTCAATCTTGCGCACCATCATGTTTTTCTGTTCTTCGTTGGCCTCTATCGCCGCCTCGATCACTGACAGTGGAGAATCTACCTCTCTGGCGGTACGAACGAGTGCCCTCGTATCCTTTGGAAAACAACTCCCTCCGTAGCCTGGGCCTGGGTGAAGAAACTTGCCTCCAATCCTGCCATCCCGTCCAACTGCCTTGGCCACTTCCTTGATGTCCGCACCTGTTTTCTCGCATAGGTTTGCTATTTCGTTGACAAACGA
>JGI24695J34938_10002237_pt1 | contig 15013 bp, 10 predicted proteins | sample TergutCo191P3_FD_34938 | JGI IMG/M metagenome (IMG submission 34938) | reverse complement strand
CGAAATACGAATCCAATTGAAATATTATATAACGTCATTGATGAAAATTCGTTAAAAGTATTCCATGCCATGAAATGCAGAAATATTTTTTTACCATTGCTTAAGAATAGGAGTATATAATGCCTGAACTAACCGAAGAAGAATACGACGCTCTTGATGAATATTATACGAAAAATCCGCCTAAAGTAGATCCATCAAAGAATGGAACAGGTTTTTTCTCGAAGAAAAAGTCTGCTCATTCCGTTACAATTGATTCCTTTTCTGCGAATTATCTTTTTTCTAAAGCAATGGCAACACATAAAACTCCGGCAGAAATTATAAACGATTTGGTACAACGGGAAATAGCAGCCGCTATATAATAACATGAAAAAAACAGGAAACAAGGAAGATTTTTACTGTTAACCGCATTAATAGAATCTTCGATTCTTTGCGCGAACTTGCCGTACGATACCGATGCGCGGGGTTAATCCGCTCTTGACACGGGCTTATCCATAATTTAAATATATATTATAATGATAATTCAATGAGCAGTCAAAATAATTTCAAACCGGCTATATTGAAACTTACAAAAGACTCTTTTATTTTTGTTGAAGGAAAGTCTAACGCCGATAAATTTTATATTGTTAAAGAAGGAAAGGTGCGGATAATCCGCGAAAATGAAGATTTAGCCGGGAGTATTTTAGGTCACGGCGAAATTTTCGGAACAATTTCCGTAATGGCTGGACACGGTTATATAATGTCCGCGGTCGCGGTAACAGATGTAACTCTTCTTGTAATAGAACGAAAACAATACGGCGATCTGGTGCGTAAAACAAATTCTGTCGCAATGAAAAATATTAAAACATTTTCGGATCGCCTGCGTGAATTAAACGATCATTTATCTAAACGCATGTTAAAAAGCACTTTTCCTACAGATACATCGCTGGCGCTTTTTCAGATCGGGGAATATTACGAAAAGACGCGAAAAATAAATTATGCCGTATACGCGTATCATCAGTATGTAACCCATTATCCTGACGCGGAAAACACCGAAGAGGTTAAGAAAAAACTCGAAGTGATGCAGCCGAAAATTTCGGTTGACAGACCTTATTATCCCGAAGATAAAATGATGCAGACATATCCGAGCAACTGCCTTCTTTTCGCGGAAGGAGAAAAAGGAAACAATTTATTTATAATACAAAGCGGTTCTGTAAAAATTACTAAAATAGTAAACAATCAGGAAATAGTTTTAGCAATATTGAAAAAAGGCGATATCTTCGGCGAAATGGCAATGCTTGACGATAAACCGCGCGCCGCAACCGCGGAAGTTTACGAAGAATGCACGCTGTTAGCTGTCAATAAAGACAATTTTTCTAAATTGATACATGATCAGCCGGACATGGTAGTCAAACTTACAAGTCTAATGGCGGAGCGAATTTGGCTTTTATACCGTCAGCTTGATAACACTTTTATCGAAGAGCCGCTGGGTCGTCTGTTTGACGCACTGATTATTCAGCTGGAAAAAAACCGCGTTGATTTAACGTCTAAAGGAAGTTATTCGTGCAGTTTCGGATATAATGAATTAATGGGGATGGCTGGACTTGCGGTTGAAAGAGCGGATGGTTTATACAATAAATTTATACAAACAAAAAAAGTGACAGTCGTAGATGAAAAACTTCAGGTAATTAATATTTCGGATGTTTTAAAAGAAGCCGAATTTTACCGTAACATTCAAAAGAAAGAAAATGCGATTTTAGATAATAAAATGAACAAGGATAAAAAATAAATTAAGCAGGCTTTTCTAAAACTTCAGCTTTTGAAAAGGGCTTCTTTTCCTGATTGTTAAATTTTAACTCTGCCGCGGAAACTTCTCGATAATGTTAGTTTATCAATGTATTCTATGTTTCCGCCGACAGGCATACCAGACGCAAGGCGGGAAATTTCTACAGGATAATTTTTCAGCGTTTTTTGCAGATACAGCGCAGTTGTGTCGCCCTCGACTGTGGGGTTAAGCGCGAGAATTAATTCTTTTACATTATCAAGGCGATTTATCAATTTGTCGATTGTAAGGTTCGCGGGGCTTACTCCTTCCAGCGGAGCGATTAATCCGCCGAGAACATGATAAACTCCCGTAAACTCGCGGCCTTCTTCGATTATGCGGATATCCTGCGCCGATTCCACTATGCAGATAACGGATTTGTCACGCGCCGGATCGGAACAAATATAACAAGGATCGGCTTCGGTAAAACCGCCGCAAACGCCGCATCTTTTAATTACCTGATGAAGCCCCGATAATTCTTTTGCCAGCGCCTGAGCCAGCGCGGGACTCGAATCCAGAACGTGATACGTAATTCTGCCCGCGCTTTTTTTTCCGACGCCGGGAAGTTTGGAAAATAATGTGACTAATCTGTCTATCGCGTTTTGACTCAATGAAAATTACCCCATCTGTTTCCGATCTCTGCTGTTACGCGCAATGGAATGCTTAAACTCGCCGATTTTTCCATTTCTTCCTTGACAAGTTTGACAGTCTCTTCCGCGTCTTTTTTCGGGCATTCAAGGATTAGTTCGTCGTGCACCTGAAGCAAAAGCCGCGCCGGGCTGTTTTCCTGCGTTAAGCGTTTATCAAGATTGATCATCGCGGTTTTTACGATATCCGCCGCGGAACCTTGAATCGGCGTGTTTACAGTGATTCTTTCCGCCGCTGATTTTTCGGTTTTGTTAAGCGAATTAATTGTAGGAATGTAGCGCCGGCGTCCCGAGATTGTTGTTACAAAACCTGTTTGTTCCGCTTTTTGAATTAATTTTTCTATAAACTCACGGACACCGGAGTATGTTTCAAAATACGCTTTTATAAAATTTTGCGCGTCCGTGCGGTTGATGCCTAGTTCGTTTGCAAGACGGAATGCGCTCATGCCGTAAATTACGCCGAAGTTAATTGTTTTTGCGATGCGTCTTTTTTCGCCGGAAATATTATTTTCGTCTATGCCGAAGATCAAAGCCGCGGTGCGCGAATGAACATCCTTGTTTTCTAAAAAAGCCGATATTAAATTTTTATCCTGCGAAAGATGAGCAAGCACAACAAGTTCGATTTGGCTGTAATCCGCCGAAATTAAAACGCTTCCTTGTTTTGCGATAAACGCTTCGCGGATACGGCGGCCTTCTTCGGTGCGTATCGGAATGTTTTGCAGATTCGGCTCGCGGCTGGAAAGGCGTCCTGTCGATGTTCCGGTCTGCACAAAATTCGTATGAAGCCTGCCGCTGCTGTCCGCCATTTCAGCTAACGTATCCACGTATGTAGATTTAATTTTTGACAATGTTCTGTGGCGCAGAATTAAAGCCGGTACAGGGTCTTCGCGCGCAAGATTTTCGAGAGCCGCGGCGTCGGTGGAATAACCGGTTTTGGTTCTTTTGCCGGGGTTTAATTTACGTTCGACAAAAAGTACTTCCTGAAGCTGCTTTGTGGAAGAAAGGTTAAACTCATGTCCGACAAGTTCCCATGTTTCCGATTGAATCTTGCTCAGCAGTAAACCAAGTTCTGCGCCGTAATCGGTCAGAACCTTCGGTTCGATTTTTATTCCTTCGCCTTCCATTTCGGCAAGGATCGGAAGCAGCGGCATTTCCAGATTATTAAAAAGATCGACAGAGTTTGTTTTTTCCAGCAGGTTTTCATAATAATATTTTAATCTGATGCAGTAATCAGCATCTTCGCACGAATAATTTTTTGCGGTTTCCAGCGGGACAAACTCGAAAGTTTCGCCTTTGGGAACGATATCAAGATACTTGATGGGAGCGCAGTTAAAAGTGTAAGAAGCAAGCGAGTCAAGCGAATAATTGTTGCGCTCCGGATCGAAAAGCCACGCCGCGACCATTGTGTCCCATATTTTACACTGCCATCGTTCGATGCCCCAGCCGCGGCTGACTTTATAATCAAACTTTGCGTTATGCGCAACAATTGTCATTTCTTTGTCCGATAAAAGCGCCGAGAGAAGAGAGCACACTTTTTCGGGGTTTAAAAAATTATTGTCGGCGCCCGCGTTATGAGGAGCGACAGGAATGTAAAACGCTTCTTTCGGCTTTAACGCTATAGAAATTCCGATCGGGCAGGAGTTCCACGCGTCAAGCGAATCTGTTTCAAAATCCATCGCCATTAATTTTTGTTTCTGCGCCTGTTTTAAAACGGATTTTAATTCATCAATGTTAAGAATTATTTTATAGTAACCGTCGCCAAGAAGAGCCGGATCAACTTTTTCGTACTTCGTCATGGAATTCTGACCGGACTCGTCATGCGTAAAATCGCCGCCGCCTTCTTCCGTTCGCGGCAAAGTTTCGTTATTAATATTCGCGTTATAATTTACGCCGATATTTTTATCGAGCATTTTCGCGCTTTGTCTGATTCCTTCGCGCATTAAAATCGACGCTCCGCCGGTTCTTTTTATATTTTCTATCGAAAGTTCATCGATCGACGAGATCGGCAATTCGACATCATCGCGGAGGCGGATAAGAGACTGCGAAAAATACGCGCTTTCTCTGCCTTCGGCGATTTTTTTTCCGGTTGAGCCTTCGATAGCGGCGATGTTTTTGTAAATTTCGTCTAACGAACCGTAACGGGACATTAATTTAACCGCGATTTTTTCGCCGATTCCTTTCACGCCCGGAACATTGTCGGAATTATCGCCTGTAAGCGAAAGCAGATCGAGCACTCTTGCGGGTTCGACGCCCCATTCGGCTTTTACTTCGTCGGGACCGGCGATATCCCATGCGGGACCCGAACTGTAAGTTCCGGCTTCGCTTCGGTTTATTTTTGCCGGCCGCAGTTCGAAAGTTCCGCCGCCTACAAGCTGTAAAAGGTCTTTATCGGAAGAAAGAATATAACACTGGCGGTTTTCGCTTCGGCATTTTTTCGCGAGGGTCGCGATTATATCGTCTGCTTCGAATCCTTCGGCTTTTATGCAATGAATCCCGAGCGCCGTTAAAAATTCTTCAACTAACGGAACTTGTTCGTGCAGATCTTCGGGAGTTTTTTGCCTGTTCGCCTTGTATTCGCTGTACATCAGATGGCGGAAAGTAGGAGTGCGGGAATCAAAAATCGCCGCCATGCGAAGCGGGATTTGCGGATCGTCAAGAAGTTTTCCGCTGTTATCCGCAATCGGAGCGCCGTCGTTCAGCATTGAAACTATAGTGCGCGAAAAACCGAAAAGCGCGGAAACATTTTTGCCGGCGTTGTTGCGCAGGGGGCGTGTTAAGAACGCGAAATAAGAACGGTAAATTAAACCGTAAGCGTCTATCAAATACAGAGGTGGTTTTTTCATTAAACTTCTATCGAAATCCCTTCGCCAAGGAGAGCTTTAAATTCTTTCTCGTCAAGAGTTTCTTTTTCCAGCAGAGCTGCGGAAATTTTATCGAGAATATCGCGCTTATTACTCAGAATATCTTTTGCTTTTGCGTATTCGGTTTCGATGATACGCGCGACTTCTTCGTCAACATACTGCTGGGTGCTTTCCGCGTATTCGCGCTGGAAGCTCGGCTCTTGCCTGTCTTGTCCTGTCATGTTTAAACCGCGCGAAGTAAGCGCAACGTTGCGGAACCTGTCGCTCATTCCGTAATCGGTTATCATTTTGCGGGCAATGTCGGTGGCTTTGGTTAAATCATTTGCCGCGCCTGTCGAATATTCGCCGGAGATCATTTCTTCGGCAATGCGCCCGCCGAGCAGGATATCAATTCTGCCGAGCAGATCGGATTTTGTTACTGTGTAACGATCTTCGAGAGGAAGCTGCAATGTATAGCCAAGCGCGAAGCCCCGGGGAATTATCGAAATTTTCTGAACAGGATCGGCGTTAGGTGTAAAGGCTGCGATCATCGCGTGCCCCGCTTCGTGATACGCGGTCAGCCTTCTTTCTTTATCTTTTAACACTCTTGTTTTTTTCTGGAGACCGGCGATGGTTTTTTCGATGGCTTCGTCAAAGTCGCGCTGTGTTACCATCTTGCGTCCGGCTCTTACGGCAAGCAGCGCCGCTTCGTTTACAATGTTCGCTAAATCGGCGCCGGAAAAACCTGATGTTACGCGGGCTACAATTTCTAAATCGACAAGAGGATCAAGTCTTACGGGTTTGGAGTGAATTCTTAAAATCGCTTCTCTTCCTTTTAAATCGGGGCGGTCGACTAAAACCTGACGATCAAATCTTCCGGGGCGAAGCAGCGCGGGATCGAGGACATCGGGGCGGTTTGTAGCCGCAAGAATAATAAGCCCGCTTGTGCCGTCAAATCCGTCCATTTCGACAAGAAGCTGATTGAGAGTCTGCTCGCGTTCGTCGTTGCCGCCTCCGATATTATTCAGCCTGCTTTTTCCGATTGCATCCAGCTCATCAATAAAAATTATGCACGGCGCTTTATTTCTTGCCTGCTTAAATAAATCGCGCACCCGCGCAGCTCCGACGCCTACGAACATTTCCACAAAGTCCGCGCCGCTCATGCGGAAGAACGCGACGCCCGCTTCGCCTGCGACTGCGCGCGCAAGAAGAGTTTTTCCGGTTCCCGGAGGTCCGACCAAGAGCACGCCCTTAGGAATTTTTCCGCCGATCTCTTTATATTTTTCCGGGCTCTTTAAAAAGTCGACAACTTCCACAAGTTCTTCTTTTGCTTCATCGACTCCGGCGACATCGTTAAAGCGCGTAGTTATATCGCCCTCCGCGACAATGACTGCGCGGTTCTGTCCGACAGAAAGAACATTGCTGCCCATATTTCCGATGCGCTTTGCGACAAACCGCCAGATTAAAATAAAAAATACTATCGGTAAAACCCAGCTAATAATAAATCCCAATACGGCGTTTCCTTCGCGCGAGACCGCTCCGTAAGAAACATTATTTTCGTCAAGGAATTTTATAAAATCCTCGTAATAAATCGACACAGTGCGGTACACTCTGTCCGGCTGCGCTGAAGGGTAAGCTGTCCGCTGCAATGAATTTCTGGATTCTCTTTTGTTCGGATTTGTGTAACCGGTAAAATACGAATCCGTCAGTTCGACCCGTTTTATTTCGCCCGAAGAAATACGGGCTTTGAATTCCGAAAAATCGATAGCCGGATTTAATCTGCTTAAGAATACAAAATGAAAAAAGCTCATTCCTACCAATAAAACGGCGATATAGATAAGAAGATATTTCCAGCCGCCGAAATTTTTAAAATCCGGTAATTTCGGCCACATGCCGCCGTCTTTTTTATCGCCTGAATTATCACTCATTAAAAATTCCTTAATAAAAACTCTTTTATATAGTACATTATATTTAATTTTCGCTCTTGTACAAGCCGTTTAAAATCAATACTTCGGGGCGGTATTCAAAGTGCATGGTGTCATAAAGCGGCCATTTCCCGCCCCATATAAAACCGTTCGCTTCAAATATTTTTATTACAGCGGCAGGCGGATGATAACGTTCGTTATACGAAACATTCCACCAGTCTTCTCTGTGCTGCGAAGTCCAAAGCCAGTATGTTTGTTTTCCTCTCAGGTTACGCGGAAGAAGATCGACAGCCAGCCCGTAAGAATGATACGAACGCGTTTGAGTGTCCGCGATGTTGCGCCATCCCCATCCTTCGAGAGTGTTGATGCTGCTTGCCCATGTTCTGACTTCTTCGTTTGTTTTCGCTGTCTCAAGAATCTGCGTTTCTACAAGAGCGATTTTTTCTTTGATTAAATGATGAACTTTTGTCGATTTTCCCAAAAATCGAATCACCGCCTGAGCGTTATTCGAACTTTCCCTGTCGTGAGCCTGAAACAGATCATCTAAAAAATATGATGAGCGGCTTGCCGTGCTTTGCCTTCTGTTTGTTGTCCAGCTTCGGTAACGCGAAATTTCTTCTTCGGTTCCCGCTCTCCACTCGGGAAGCTCCTCGGGATAACTGTAAAATTGATAAGGTCTGTAGCCGGATGAATTATCTTTTTTTTCTTCGGGAAGAATTCTTCCTTCGGCGTAATAATACCATGTTTCTTTCGACTTTTCGTTTCGGAGTAAAACCGCCCAGTCATCATTGCGGAATTCCGCGGTTATAACATGATCGGGATAAGCAAGATGCAATGCCTTCATGACACGCTCGGCTCTTGTCGGCACATGCGGCTGCGTTTCTTCCTGTATTTGCTGAGGGGAATCAGGTTCGATGATCTGCACCGCTTGTTTGCTGCCGCAAGAATTTATATTAGTAAAAATGATAATAAACAGCGTAATAGCAAAAATTTTATTCATTTTTTTCCCGTTTGTATCTATCAATTAGATATTAATTATAATACAATATCCGAATATGGGGAACATACTGCGGCATGGTATTGATATGTATAATCAAACCATGAGTATTAAAAAAGAAACGCCCGCCTTTTTAAAAGAAACAAAGACACCTTCACCGCAGACAAATACAACGCCTCCGCCTCCGCTGATTAAACAAATTAAAGATGAAAAAGTTAAAGCAGGAAAAGGAGTTTCGCAATATGAATTCAAAATTTCGAGAATCGCCAAATTTTTAATTTTAATCGGAAGCGAAAACGCGTCGGCAATTATAAAAGAACTGGATGCGGATCATGTAAGAGAAATTTTAAAAGAAATTGCGCTTACAAAAATAATTACTCCCGAAGAAAAAGACGAGGTATTAACGGAATTTAACGCGCTTTTTAAAGTAAAAAGTCCTTACAGTTTATCGGGATTTTCCCGCGGCGGAGTTGAAACAGCGCGCAGGATACTTTACGCGGCAAAGGGTCCTGAAAAAGGCGAAGAGCTTTTAAATAAAGCAGTTCCCGAATCAAAAGAAAATCTTTTTAGTTTTCTCGAAGAATATTCGACAGAGCAGATTGTACTGCTTTTAAAGGAAGAAAGCGCTCAGACTTCCGCGCTTATATTGAGCAGAATGCCGGCGAAAATTTCGGCGGAAATTATCGGCAAATTTACACCTAACAAAAAAGCGGATGTATTAAAAAGAATCGCTTATCAAAAAGACGTGTCTCCCGAAGTGCTGGAGCAGGTATCAGCCGCGTTAAAAGAAAAAGTAAGAAACGTCGCCGGCGGTTCAAAAGATATTCGTATAGACGGAATGCAGACGCTTGCCGCTATTTTAAAACAAGGAGATTATTCATTCGGCGACAGGCTTATCAGCGAGATTGAAGGCGATGATCCCGCTATCGGGCATAATTTAAAAGAAAAATTATATTCGCTCGATGATGTTGTTAAATGCATCGATCGTCCCATTCAGGAAAAATTGACAACAATGACGGAATATGACATCGCCGTTTTATTAAAAGGCAGAAACAATGATTTCCGCGAAAAAATATTATCCTGTGTTTCAGCAGGCCGCAGAAAAAATATCAGAGACGAAATCGAAATTCTCGGCGCTGTTCCAAAGCGCGACTGCGACGCTGCCGCGAAAGATTTTTTATCATGGTTTAGGGCGGCGCGCGAAAGGGGCGATATTATTCTGAGTACCGATGAGGATGTTTATTTATGAGCGTTACAGAATTAAAAAAAGGACAGGAATGGTTTGCAGATAACACAAATGAGAGTAAATTTATCATTCTTGATGTTGTCGATCTGCCGGAGCTTAAAGCGGCGGGAATTTGGGCAAAGCACGAAAAAAGCGGAGCCGAAATTTTTCATGTGCTTAATGATGATATCGAAAATCTTTTTTCGTTTTCGTTTACAACATTTCCCGATGACAACACGGGAGCCGCTCATATACTGGAACATTCTGTTTTATGCGGCTCGGAGCGTTATCCGCTAAAGGACGCCTTTATCGTGCTTGCTCAGGGAAGTCTTCAGACATTTTTAAACGCCATGACATTTCCCGATAAAACAGTGTACCCCGCAAGTTCAACCAACGAACATGATTATTTTAATTTGATGTCCGTGTACGGAGACGCAGTTTTTCGTCCTTTGATTCCCGAGTGGACATTCATGCAGGAAGGACACAGGCTTGAGTATCAGGAAGGAAAACTTGCGGTAACAGGAGTTGTTTACAACGAAATGAAAGGCGCGTATTCGTCGCTTGATACTTACGCCGGTCTCTGGTCGTTAAAAGCCGTAATGCCAGGCACTCCATACGATTTTGAGTCAGGCGGCGATCCCGAAGAAATACCGCGGCTGACATGGGAAGGTTTAAAAGAATTTCATCAAACGCGATATTCGCCCGCCAATTGCCGGATTTTTCTAGCGGGTAACATTCCGACGGAGAAACAATTAGCGTTTTTATACAAGGAATTTTTCAATGAACTGCCGGGCGGCGCAGCCTGTCCGCCGATAAAAAAGACTACGCGCTGGAAAGAGCCGAAAAAGTTTCGTATAACGTGCCCGGCGGGAGCCGAAAATAAATCGACAATTTTTCTTTCGTGGCTGTGCTGCGATGTTACCGATATAAGCGAGAATCTCGCGTTAGCTGCATTAACAGAAATTCTTTTGGGACACGACGGCTCTCCGCTGACAAGAAAACTGGTGGAATCGGGTCTTGGCGAGGATATAACGCCTGTTTCGGGTTTGGAAAGCGAAATACGCGAAATAATATTTATAGCCGGTTTAAAAAGCGTCGCCGGCGATCCCGAAAAAATGAGCGCGGATGTCGAAGAATTAATAACAGGAGAGCTCCGCCGCCTTGTCAAAGAAGGCATTCCTCCCGAAGAAATCGAAGCGGCTCTTCTTGCGCTGGAATTTTCGCAGAAAGAAATCCGCCGCTCCGGCGGACCTTTCTCGCTTGTTTGGATGCGCAGATCTCTTCGCGCATGGCTGCACGGCTGCAAACCCTGGGAAAGCCTTTTAATAAACGAAGCGCTCGCAAAATTAAAAGAAAATATGTTAAATAACAAAAAATATTTTGAATCGCTCATTCAAAAATATTATCTTGACAATCCGCACCGCGCTTTGGTAATTGTGGAGCCGAAAGAAGAATTTTTGCCGAGGCAGGAAGAAAAACTTTTAAAATCGCTTGACGATATGGAAAAAAGTTTAAACGAAAAACAAAAGACACAAATAATCGAAAAGTCCGATATGCTTTTAAAAATTCAAAGCGAAGCCGATACGCCGCAAGCGCTCGCTTCCATTCCGCATCTTTCGCGTAACGATCTTTCCGTGCAGCACGATATAATTCACCGCCGCCGTGTTTCTTTTGACGGAGTTCCCGCTTTATGCCATGATCTTTACACTAACGGAATTACTTATATCGATCTTTCATTTCCTGTCGATGTTTTGCCGATGGATGATTATCCATGGATGAGTTTTTTTTGCAGGGCTGTTACGTCTGTCGGTCTTCCCGGATTGGATTACGGCGAAGTGTCCAGCCTGCTTGCAAGGACAGTCGGCGGTTTTTCGGCTGTTCTTCATACAGGTTCGGCAGTAAGCCGCGCGAAATCTCAGGAGTGTTCCGATTTAATCGGCAGGGATTGGATTCTTTTCCGCTTAAAGTGCCTTGACGAAAAAATCGCTCCGTCATTGGATCTGGCTTTGCGCATGATTAACGAAGCGGATTTTTCCGACAGCCGGCGTATAAACGATCTTGTTTTAGAAATGAAAAACGAAGCTGATTCGAGCCTTGCGCCGATGGGTCATATGTATTCGTCGGGAAGAGCGGGGCGTTTTAACTCACGTTCCAAATACATAGAAGACAAATGGTGCGGCATCTCTCAGATTGAATTTGTTCATCAGCTTGCGAAATATGACACAGGCGAAATAATCAAAAAGTTAAAATATTTACGCGAAAAAATAACAGGCTCGGGAATTTTTATAAACATTACAAGCGGCGGCAGGGATTACTCAATCTGCGCGGAAACGGCAAAAAGATTCAGCCGATTCGGTCCTCCGCTTCCTGCGATGAAGCATGGTTTACACCTAACAGATAAAAATTCAACCACGGCGGAAGTATTCGCTTCGAAATCACTGCAGATAGGCTTTGCGTCAATGACACGTAACGCGGCGGTTTTCGATACAGCGGAACAGTCCGCCGAGACGGTGTTGACTCATCAGCTGAGTACAGGAGCGTTATGGGAAGATATCCGCATGAAAGGCGGCGCTTACGGAGCGTTCATAAGCAGCGACAGCATCGAAAACTGCCTGTCTTTCGCAACCTACCGCGATCCCAATCCGCTTCGTTCGCTGGAAGCAGTATCGGCAATGTTCAAAGACAGATCGTACGGCGATTGCACGGAAGACTATCTGGAAAAATCGATCATAGGCTGTTACTCGAAAGAAATGCGCCCAAGAACCGCCGCCGAAGACGGTCTTATTGATTTTTACAGATTCCTCTACGGCATCGAAGACAGCTACCGTAAGCGAAAACTGGAAAGGCTGGTTTCCGTTTCCACCGCGGATATATCCGCTTCTTTCGCGTCGATTGGTTCAAGAGAATTAACAGGAAAAGTTATAATAGCCGGAGTTAAAAAAGCCGAAGAAGCAGCCAAAGCCCTGGGAGTGGATGTGCAGATGCTTCCGATGTAGCTGCTTAACGTCTGATTTTATTTTTAAAATTTTTTTCGTTTAAAATAAACCCAGGCGAAGAAAGGAGCGCCGATTAAAGCAGTGACGGCTCCTACAGGAAGTTCCGACGGAGAAATTATTGTTCTGGCGATCAAATCGGTTATTACCATGAGTGAACCGCCCAGAATAAATGACATTGGTATTAATTGTTTGTGTCCGGAGCCGGCAATTCTGCGCGCCGCGTGAGGCGCAATTAAATCGACAAAACCGATTACGCCGCTTAGCGCGACAGCCGCTCCCGTTAAAACAGCGCAGAGAGCAAGAAGTATTTTGCGTAACGTTCCTGTTTCGATCCCCGCGGATTTTGCATGTTCGTCGCCGAAACTTAAAATGTCCATTTCTTTTGTGTAAAGAAAAATTCCGATAACCCCGAAAATTAAAAACGGCAGAAGCATTCCGGCATAACTCCAGCCGCGCATCGCGAAACTTCCCATCTGCCACATCGCGATACGCCTCAGGTCGTCTGAGAATACCGCGCTTAATGCTGTCAGTACCGCGTTTAAAAAGAGCGACAAAACCATGCCGCAGAGAATGATTGTGTTATTCGACATTGATCTGTCAATGCGCGAAGAAAATGAAGCTACAAAAAAAACCGTTAAAAGACCGAAAATAAAACCTGTAAGCGGAAGCGAGAAGCCGCCCAAAAAAGGCAGCGTAATTCCGGTTATAATAATGATACCGGCGCCAAGCGACGCGCCCGAAGAAACTCCCAGAATGTAAGGGGAAGCAAGAGGGTTTCGCAGAATTGACTGGCAGACAGCGCCGCTCATCGCGAGGGAGCCGCCTACAAGAAAAGCAAGTATAACACGCGGCAGGCGTAAAAGCCAAACAATCGAAACATTTCTAGGATCAATGCCGTCAGAAAGAGGAATGCCGAAAATTTTGTGTAACGTAATTAACACAGTGTCGCCGAAACTAATGCCCGAACTGCCAAGAGACGACGCTGTTATAATTAAAAAAACCGAAATAATTATTCCTATAAATATGCTGTTTTTTTTAATTTTACTCATAAAGCTCCGGATATACGGCTCTGCTTATTTGTCCGAGCGCGAGTGTTATCCGCGCCGAAGACCGCGAAGAAGAATTATTGTCAATTTGATAAACATTATTATTGATAACCGCTGTTATGTGATTAAATCCGGAACGGTTCTTTATTTCGCCGATTGGGTCGTCTATGTAATTAACGTTTGTAAGAATGACATCGGGGTTAAGCAGGATTATTGATTCCGCGCCGGGTGTTACAAGCCAGTTTTCATTTTCGAAAATGTTACGCGCTCCGGCAGTGGAAATCATGTCATTAATAAAACTGTCTTTTCCGAAGGACATCATCTGCGGAGCCGCGGAAATTTCGAAATAAACAGTTTTTCTTTTTTCGATGTTAGCTGCAATTTGCGCTATTTCTGAAATTTGCGCAATCATTGAGTTAACAAGATTAATTCCTTCATCCTCGGCATTTAAAAGTTCCGCGATAAACATGATATCGATAATTATATCGGTAATGCTTTTACTCATCGAAATATAAACGACAGGGATTCCTGTTTCGCGTAACAGCCGGAAAGGGTCTTCGCCTGTGCCTGTTGTATTGTGTCCGCTTGCGATAATTAAATCAGGCTCAAGGCTGATTAAAACTTCCGCGTCAGGATAGAAAAAATCCAGCAGCGGCAGATTGGCAGGTATTCCTTCGATGTCAGCTGAATGTTTATCAACAGCTATAAGCCTGTGCGCCTGCCCGAGATCGGCAATTATTTCGGTATTGGAAGGAGCCGTAGAAACAATTCGTTTAACGTCATTTTTTATTGTTACTGTTCTTCCTGATCTGTCAATTATTTCTTTGCCTTTAAACGCGTTACAGCCTGTAAATAAAAATATAACTAAAATTATTAACCACAAACTTTTAATATTTATCATTTTATCTCCAAATTTATTTTTGCGCTTAAGGTTAATGAAATTCCCGGCATGGGATAATCATAGAATGATTCGTAAGAAGTGTTAAGTATGTTTCGCAGCGCGGCGGATAATGTAAGATTACCGCCGATTTTCTGGCTAAAGTTCGCGTTAAGAAGAAAATATTGCTTTAATTTAACAAGGTTTGCCCTGTCCTGATAACGTGCGCTTTCGTAGTGTCCGTTGATCGAAAAAAAGCCTGTTCCCCAGGGAATTTCGATATAGGCGCCGGCAGTATGCAAAGGACTGTATGGAATTCTTTTATCAGAAGTAAAATCATATCCAAAACTTAAAAGATAACTTAACAAAAATTGATACGAAACCGAAGCTGTAATTTTTTTTATTTTTTCTGACGAAACAGGAACGTTAAGCAAAACTTTATTTTCTATGCCGAAAAAAACCGCTTCTCCGATATTTTCGGGCCGCCAAATTCCTCCGGCTCCCTGCGACCAGTGGATCGAATCTTTCAGCCAATGAGCGAAAACCGCGCTTTCCGTGTGCAAAAATTCGCTGATACTCCACGAAACTCCGAAATCCGCGCCCCATCCGTCTTCGGAACGCAGACTGGGATTCCCCGCTGAGCCTCCGCCTTCGCCCCAATA
>JGI24695J34938_10002233_pt1 | contig 15037 bp, 14 predicted proteins | sample TergutCo191P3_FD_34938 | JGI IMG/M metagenome (IMG submission 34938) | reverse complement strand
AGCTTAACAACATTTCTGCAAAATTCATACCCTCTTCGGTGAATTCATTATGATTTCTTAGTATTCCCTGCTTGATTAGTAAATCTTTTACTGTATCGAATAGCGGTTGGGGCATATTAAGCCCGGAAAGTTCAGGCATAAAACAGATTTCCTTTCCGTCAATCGCATTATTGAGAACGAATATTTCTTGAATTGTCATAATATATACCTCACCAATTTCTTATTCTGGTTACTAAAGCATTTGTGTCAAAATCATCAATATTCGTTTTCATTTCACTACAGGCAACTTTAGCTTTTATACAGTAAGGTTCGATCTTTGAACAATAATCAACTATCAATGCATGTATATCTATGCACTTCTGATGTGAATCACCTTGCCAAGACTTGCTATTCAATTTATTTCCTATTGATCGTAAATCACTAAGAAGCACACCTAATTCCGTATTGGCAGAATCAAGATATGTGACTGCATCACTTATTGTCAATCCAAATTTAAATGTTTCTTGCATACTCGATAATTCCTTCCCACTCTTTTATTTTAGCACCTATATATTAATGACCATAAAATAAATGATCATTTGGATCGTCATAAAACTCGCGCCTCTCTCTTAACATCGACCCTTTGTAGCGATCAGCCAGATTCTGTGCTAAAGCCATATCTGTCTTCAAAGTTAATAAAAAGCTATCATACGCCTCAACTGCTGATTTTAGCTTTGTCGCTAATACCTCAGTAACAGAATCATAAGAATCGGCACAATCACCAGTATTAGTGGGAGCCTTATTGGGAAATGTATAAGTCTTTTTTAAGTTATTTATCTTGTTATATTCACTTTTAAGTTGTACTGCTACTATCGTAAAGTGTTCATATCTTCGATAATCCTCTGCATCTGTCCATGTAATCGTTCTCCAAGGCACCGAATCACCTCCTTTTCATTTTGGGTAAGGGTACGCACCCTTATAAAAAATTTACGCGTTTGCCGCATCAGCTTCGACCAAGTTCTTTAAGTTAGTGTTAAGGTTTTCCGCGATCCGGGTTAAAGCCTCAGGGAAGTCGTTTGTGAACTTGGGTTTGGTATCATTGTACTGATTCTTTCAGCCATTTTTGTTTCCTCCTTTGAATTGTTTGATTACATTTATACATTATACGAATATCTAAGTACGATTCTTCGTAAGATGTCACGTTCTTAATATCTCAACTGCTAGATATATTCTCATCAACGTATTCAGGCAACATGAGTTTTTCATAAGCTCCGCTCTTAAATAGTAACCCCGAACCGCGAACGGGGATATCTTTAGATAAAACACTGGTAAATATGCTGAATGAACCCAGTGTACTTAACAGTAAGCCATAGTTTGCTGTTTTGATCCATCGCAAAATATCATTAGCCGATTTAGGTTTCGTCACATGGATAGTGATAATGATTGTTATACCTGATTCGGCGGCACGGTTAAACAAAGCGGCGATAACGGATTCCTTGCCTTTATAAAGTTCCATGAAGTCGTCTATATCGTCTATTAATATGTAGAAAGGAAGAGCGTTTTCGATAAGTTCACGGGGATTTACCTTGGAATTAATGCTAAGTTCCGTTTTGATGCTTTCTTCCCGACGTTCGACTTCATCTGTTAATTCATCAACAAATTCTATGCGTTTCTCTTCATTATCAACATAATTAACATCCTCCATAAACGAGTAAAGCCCCATACTCTTTGAATCAAAGACATAAATATCTTCCGTTTCTTTTATCACCTGACTTAAAATTACTTTAAGCATGTTAGTTTTACCTTTAGCAGCATCCCCGACAATAGCAAACGGAGAATTGAAGCGGCGGATACCTTGTAAAATAACATCCTCTTTTTCCAGACCAATCGCGATATCGGTTCCTACGGCTTTATTATAGCTATTCAAAAGCGTTGACCAAAAGCGATTCGGTAAAATCGGGATGCGTATCGCTTTCTTCGTCGGATACATTCTTTTAATGGCATCTAATAACTTTTTAACCGCGACATTATAATCGACATCATTCTTAAAAGGTACCATCGAATATATTTGCATAATACTAATACCATCAGTAAGTTTCACAAAAGCACGTCCCTTAATCTCGGGTATCTGATATTTTGAGCGCCCGACAATACCGGCGGCGTCACCAGCATCAAATAAAAAGCCGGCTAGTTTGATTTTATAGTTATTAATTGTGTTTTGTCTGATTCCGCTTAATTTTGAGGCGGTAACAATCATATAAATACCTAATGATGCGCCGTCACGGGCAAGGCGCATAAGGGCATCATCCAAAGTATCACCTGCTTCTTTCACAACATCATAATTATCAACCGCAACTATTATTGCTTTTAGTTTTTTATCTTCCTGTTCATTGATTGACGCGCTCTGGTTATATACATAAAAATTCTGTACCATTTCTGCGGCGAAAAGTTCCTTGCGGTCATTTATCTCTTTTTCGATTATCCGAATGAATTTATCAAGCCTTTCCCTGTCACTGAAAGTTATATAATCGGACGTGTGCGGTAAGGCATTTAATGAGATAAGGGCACTGTTACCGAAGTCGAGGATATAAAAGTTAAGGTCGTCAACACTGTTTTTTATTGCCAAACTTAAAATTATCGTCATCAAAGCAAATGACTTACCGAAACCAGAAGCGGCGAAGAAAGCGATGTTTCCTTCTTTTAAAAGGTCAAGTATATATTCGGACTGACTTTGCTGTTCAGGTATATCCGCCATCCCTAAAGCAAAGCTTAGGTCAAGCATGGATTGTTCGCTTTCTTTACTTTCAATATCTTCGACATTTTTTAGCGGAATTGTATTAGGGCTTATTATGCGGGTCGCCAGCGGAGGAAGCCACGGCTTACGTACCGACGGGACGTTTTCATTGATAAATGTTTCCTTTAGATATTTTACGACGACATCCAATTCCGTCGCTTTTATTTTATTACTGTCGCCTGTATCACTGAGGTCTTCGTTCAGCACCTCGCCTTGTCCTAAATCATTGAGTAAATAGACGCGGTTATCGGTTGACTCTGTTTGAGCGCCTTGTACATTATAAGTTGCTCCCGACCAAGCACTCTGGAAGACTTCATAGATTTCGTTCGCACCGACTTGTAAATATGCCCGCCCTGGTTGGGTAATGAATGCGGCATCAGGGGTTTTGAGCATTTCTCTGCTATCCGCTTCATCAGCGACTTTTAATGCAAGTTTAAAACGTGTATTTGATAAAATTTGCTCATTTACGACACCTGTCGGCTTCTGTGTCGCGAGGATTAGATGGATACCTAAGCTTCTGCCAATACGGGCAGCAGAGACTAATTCGGTCAAAAACTCCGGTTGTTCCTGTTTTAGCTGCGCGAACTCGTCTGATACTATAAATAGGTGAGGAATGGGTTCTGATACTTCGCCTGACTTAAATAGTTTGTTGTATGAATTGATATGATTTACATTGTTCCGGCTAAAAACGCGCTGACGCCGCTCAAGTTCTGCCTTGATACTCGCCATCGCTCTATTCGATTCAGAGCCGTCTAAGTTGGTAATCGTACCCAGCATATGCGGAAGGTCATCAAACAGNCCTGCCATACCGCCGCCTTTAAAGTCAATGATCAGGTAGCCGACTTCATATGGGTGGTAGTTAACCGCCAGCGATAGAAGGTATGATTGAACTATTTCTGATTTTCCCGAACCTGTAGTTCCAGCGACAAGGCCATGCGGACCATGGGCGCGTTCATGTAGATTTAATGAAACATAGTCCTCTGGCGCCCTTACTCCCAACGGAACGCTTAACGATTTGTGTGATTCGTTCTTCTTCCATCTGGCAGGTGAATTTAATTCATGCGGGTGTTCGATTTTGTACATTTCGAAGAAGCTAATACTGTCAGGGATATTGGAAACAATACCAACTTCATGAATCAGAACGCTTAAGTTACGTGCCATCCACTCTAAATTGACATCACCGATTCTTGACAGCTTAAGTTTTTTATCAACCATCACATTTCCGCTAAGTAATAAAGTGCCTTGTTCTGAGTGGTCTAACATAAGAATTGTACTGATGTTTTCCGGCAGATTAGCTTTTAGGTATGTAGTACTTATAATGGAAAATCCCATGTTTGTCCCATCACCGTCAAGGTATTCCATGATCGGGTGGTCGGCTAATAGTTTGGGTTCATCTAAAATGATGAGGTAATGAGGAAGGAAGCGCTGCTCTTTTTTGTTTTCGTCAAGTCTTAATTTTCGGTCTTTAAGTATCTGGTATATGCTTCCCAGCAACTGCTCCTTCATCTTCTCATTATTAATGGAACCGTAAGTGTTAATTGCTGAGATACGTAAATGCGGTAAAAAATTCATCCACAAAAAATCATCATTGTATTTTTCGTTGAATATGTTGATGATCTGGACGTCATGGTATGAGTGGAAAAAGGCTATTTGGGAAACGAGTATCTTTAGTTGCTCATGAATGATATTTTTCTCGCCAACTAAACCTAAATGCCCGCGCTTTAAATCTACGGTAACAGGTTTTTCCGGAATCGTTTCAAAGAGGCTTTTAATTATTTTGGCATCATTATCAAGGTCGTCTGTCTTGAGTTCAAGTTCGTTTTCGACGGCTTTTATTTTTGTACTGATTTTTTCTTTCCCAGTACCAAGGCTGATTGTCAAAAAGTCATCGTCGCGGATATTTCTTTCATATATTCGGCTTGAGTAGCTGTTTATCATTGATTCAATGGCATTAATGGCGGGATTGTTATATTTAAGAGCATCAATCTCTTTTTCACGTAAAAGATTGATTTTCTTTCTGGTCTCAATCAGGTACTGTTCGTATATTTCCTGTCTTTTTTCTTCGGTGGCTTGATGGTCTTTTTTGTCATTCAGGTATTTGATGATTGAGGTTACTAACGCCATCAAGGTGGCGGCAACGCTCATCAGGATGAACAAACCCCGACCCAGCATAATACTGATACCGACGGTAACACCCATCGTGACGAGAGGGGTTGCGATTAACTGTACCAGACTCTGAGCAGGCATCTTACTAGCAGACGGCGGCTTTTTTATTTCAACGGTTTCGGAAGGGATTCTTTTAATCAGGCGCGGGGACCTTTTATAGCGCGGGAAGCCTTTGGGGTAGGTACCTCTAGCAGGAAGCGTAGGCATCTTCGTTTCATAGGATTCATCGGCGGCATTAATAACCATTTCGCTTCTGTATATACTTAGTTTTGTGCTACCTATTAAGAGCGTATCGCCTGTCTTAATTTCTATTTCCTGAACAGGATGCGAAGAATCGGCATTAGTCAATAGTTTGGGTAATAGTTCATTATTTAAATAGATGTCCGTTTCTTTTAAATCTGTCTCCAGATCTTTGGCATATTCACGGTATAAAATTCCTTGAGTAATCAGAATCTTTTCGTTAAGACCTGCAATTTGTAATATAGCGTCTGGATCTATATCTTTCGAAGAAATAGTTAGATTTTCCGGCATTTTGTAGGTGGTTTCCATTTCAGCCAGATATAAATATTCCGTACCTTGGGAAGTTTTTTGCCATATGTAAGGTAAAAGCTCGTCCGCACGATATATTTCATCTGCTACAGTCACGCTTTTGATGAGTGGGTATTCGTCATAACCTGTTTTCGTTTTGAGAAGAAGGTAATTCATTGGTAATCCTCTTTCTAATTTATTTTATATGTTATTGTAAAGCTTTTTATCTGTCAGCCGTCCTATCATTACATAATCTATTAAGAGCGATAGTAACTCTTCATCAAAAGTAATTTGCTCAGCATGATTATTAGACTGTGAATCATAAATCTCACTACATAAGTTCAAATTATTGGTACAAATCATAGTTCATCATGATAGATAAATCACTATGATTCCGGCAAAAATAATCAGCAATAATAATGACCCCTCTTATCAATATCTACCAAAAGTAATCCACTCGATTAAGTCTGATTCAATTGAAAAATATCTCTCCGTGAGTAAATCCCAATCTTCCTTTGATAATTCAACATCATCAAATAAAAACATAGCCTCTTCTTCATTATAATTTTCATCATATTTAATAAAAGTTATTTGATAAATTTCTTCGCCATAAAAATTAAAAAGAGTGTATTGATAGGAAATATGAGTAGGTCCTCCGCCTGGACGCATATATAAAACTGCTCCGTTATTTAAAGGATAACTGTAAGCTACATCTACATACCATAAAACTACTTTATCATCTTTATATGTAAAAATATAATAATCAGCAACTGAACGTACATGTAATTCAGGTATTCCATCTCCATTCATATCAAATAAAGCATATTGATTATATTTTATTTGTTCATCATTGTCATTTATAAAGATATCATTGATATTTATAGTTTCTTCTCTAACTTCTGCATCTATGTTACCATTCAAAAAATTATCGTAACAAATTAGTGGCATATTGTTATATCCAGCCTCGGTTATTTGTTCATTAGCATCCGATAGCAACTCTTCGTCAAAAGCAATTTGTTCAATGTTATTATTATACTGTAAATTATCAATATCAAGAGCTTGTTCTATTTTAACACCCGTTGAACATGCTACGCTTCCAACAGTTAAAACAGAACTACATAATAAGATAAATAATTTCTTCATAATATTAATCCTCATATATAATTATTTCAACTATTTGATAATCACTCAATCCGCTAGATAATCTTGCCCCAACAAATCCAATTATTGAACCGTCATTATGTTAGGGTGCGGATCGGTACAATCAGGAAAAGCATTTCCCGTTTGGATTCAGTTTGATTTTCTTTAACTCCACAAGTACAACGCAAATATAGCAATTATTAATAAAGATTCTTTATTCATTTATTCTCCTAATTTGAACTATAAACCTATTCTGCTTTAGTTACTTTTATAGTCTCTTCTACTAGAACATTTCACATCTCTTTCTTCAACTAAATTGTCCTCCCAAGAAATACTTTTATAATTATCGCTAGAGCAACCTCATGTAAAACTAAATAATGCACTTAAAAATATTATTTTAATAATTGCGCTAATCGCTTCATAATAATTTTCCTATCTATCATTCCAGCCATTTGGGGTTTTGCTAATTTTGCTATCATCCACATTTTAAGACATATAATACGATAATTCATGGAAAACCTTCAAACCACTCTATTGTGTCATTTTCTAAGGATATATGCTCGGCTATAATTTGTCCTGTAATGATGTTTACTGCATAAACGTTTGATGAAATATCATGACTATACTCACCTTCAAAATAATGACGTTCATGAAACCAAAAAACGTAATGTGAATTACTATTTGTTTTTCCTACATATTCTAGAACCATTGTTATTAATGTATCATTTAAATAATCAGATCCAAGACCTTCATATCCCCACAATTCATTATTATCATAAAAAGAAAATGTTGCTAAACTCTCTTCACTATCATCATCACTTGAATAGATATATTCCAGCAGTATATCTATAGCATTTCTTTTTGAAATAATTTCTAATTCTTCATACTGAAATGTTTCTATTTGTGAAATTATTGGAGAAATCAGTAAATATGAACTTTCCCCATCTTCATTATTAGAAATGAAATCAAAATATAAACCATTTATTTCATAGCGAACGCGATATATACTATTTTTTTTATTTGCAATCCACGTCTTTTCAATAGAAACCGAATCTAAATGTTCAAATATTTCATCGAAAGTCATCTTTGGTTTAGCACCTTTAACGCTAAAACTATTGGGTTGCTTTAGTTGTATTGCTCTTATTAATGAATCATTATTATCTCCATCAAAAATCAAGGTAATATCTTTATCTTTGTAATATAATGATGGATAAATCACTGATGATTCCGGTAAAAAATAATCAGCAATAATATATATCGTTTGGTTTTTTATTAACATATCTATTTCTATTTTTTTCAAATCAAATATGTTTTTTAATGTGTCTATATTTCTTAATGATATATAAACTAATGATTCTGTGGTCTCCAACAAATCAAGCTCATCCGGTTCTTTTATTGGTGTTGTTGCTATTGTTGGCGTTGGTACAGGCACCGGTGATGGCTCAGGTGAATTTATTTCTGTCATTATGACTTCTGTGGATTCAAATTCATCCTCTTGAACCTTACAAGCACAAAAAGTAAAACTAATAATCAGAATTATTAATAAAAGTATTTTTTTCTTCATATGCCTTCCTGCTAATTCGTAAATCTAACTATATACGTTCCATCCGATTTTCCCTTTGAATTATTTTTCATCCTTTGCTATACACCTACTTATATTTTTGAATAGCCATTTCCCATTCTGGCTTCAAATCATATAGTCCGCTTCCTGTCATTTCTTTAAAGCCTTGGAAAAATTGTTCTTCGTTTATTATTTCTCTTGATGTTACGTTATTCTCATTATTCAGTTCTCTATAATAATATACTCCTAACTCAGTTGCATCTGGATAGGTTTCAGACCAATATTCCTCATCAATATCTTCAAAATCATATACTTCAAAAATTGAATATCCATAAACAAATTTTAGATTCCAATCGCTATTAAAAATATAATGATTAAAATTATTAATACTAAAAACACCATAGTATTGCGAATAACGTACTAAACTTCCGCTTTCGCTTAAAAATAAAAATACTGTCATATCAATAGTATCTATAAAAGCTATTTGAACCTCACTATTAGTTAAATAAAATATTACATATATAGGTTTCAATTTTTTTTGATACTGTTCCTTTTGTTGCCATATCAATTCATTTCGACCATCCCCATTCAAATCAACTTCAACCCATTCTTTATCTTGATATTCTTTTTCTCTTTCATATATCTTCTCCAACGCTTCTATATAGTCGTCACCATCTTTCAAATTAGAAAAATTACCGTTTTTAAGCTGTTCTATCAAAATGTCATCTGACAATTGAGTCAATACTTCCTCAGATGTTTCTTGCTCTGGCAATTCCGACTCTAGTAAAGTATTTGTTGGCTCCAATACTTCATTTGGTGCTGGTGTCGGTGTAACTGTTGGCTCAGGTAAACCCATTTCTGTCGATATAATTTCATTGGATTCAATTTGATTTTCTTTAACTCCACAAGCACACAACGCAAATATAACAATTATTAATAAAGATTTTTTTTTCATTTATTCTCCTAATTTGAACTATGAATCTATTTCTTTATTTATTCTAGTACCTCTTCTCTGTAAATTATGATAGAACCATTTTTGTTAAATTGATTTAAACCTGTTGATTTATTTCCATCACTTGTAATTTGAGGAGTATACCATTCTACAATAGAACCTGACTTTCCTGTATTTTCTTTATTACCATCTCCAAATGGAATACCTGTCTGAAAAATGCCTGTAGGGGATGAATGACCTTTTGTATCAACAATAATAGCCGGAATGTAATATCTACTATTGTCTATTTGAATAGCTATATCAACACATGTCCCGTATGCCATGTCATTTGCTCCAAAATAAAGAGGATTAAAATTTGGATTCTGCAAATATGGACCTAGTGCAATCGCATAGCGCTCAATTTCGTTATACACTAATGTCCCTTTTTGGGGATTATAGTTTGCCGCTTGACCGCCATATTTAATATTTCCAGTCTCATTAGGTCCTTCACTTCCTCCAAATGATTGTAATGCAGCATAAGGTGCTACTTCATATTTATCATATAAATCAGAGAAGAAGTATTGTTCTCCCTTCGATAATAATGTCGGATTATCATATAATTTGAAAAATCCACCCCCATCCGAATTGATTCCGTCCGCACCATATGTCAAGTATCCAACAAATTTTCCAATTCTATCGGTATCAGCTTTCACAATACTAGCCAACAGCATCTCTTCAAACTCCCTAACAAATCCTTCCGCCGCCGCTTTATGAGCATCACTAAGCTTTGCCCAATCATCAAGATTTTTAAGCTTCTTGATATCTTCCGAAGTCAAAAGATGCATGTATGGTTCTAATTGAAATAATAAGATTGATAAATACTTACTTATATCATTGATTCTTTCAGAACCATACATTGAGTGCTTAGAAGCTCCCAATAATAACTCTATCTGCTTTAATACCCTATTTTTCTCTAATGAAAACGCATTTTCTATCGCTTCATTAAGCGGTATCGGCTTTTCCTTATAAAGTCCTAAATCCTTTAGCCATTTCGAAAAATCGTTTTTCAAAGCACTTTCTTTAAGTATATCATTTACGAACATAAATAGCTTACTATCTTCACCAACAGCATCCCCCGTTTTTGTGATGGATATATCCTCGGGATTGATTGCGAATACTGCTTCAGAAAAAATAGCCATGTTTTTTGCAAATGGCAAATCAATAACTTCGATTAATTCATCATGGATATTTGCACAAAAGTCCCTAAGCTTTTCGCGCCCATCCCTAAGTTTTGCAATGTCAGCTTGAGAGAAGGTTGGGTTAAGCGACCCGATAGGCTCATAACCCCTGCTGTTTATGCTCAATACTTTATTAGAAGCTATAATTAAACTCTTTAGAGCGGTGTCAAGACTGTCAATCGTTGTTTCTATATTGGTAAACTTACACTGTAACTCATCCCATTCGCTAGTAAATGATTTAATATCTTTTGCCATTTTTCCTCCCTATCAAAACATGATAGTAAAACTTCCTCAAACTTTTGCCGAATCGGTGTTTATCATTTTTTCTCTTGAAGCTTCAACATATCTTAATGCTGCTTCACAGCACAGCTTCAGAAATTTCATATGATTTATATACCGATCAATACTGGTACCGTTAATATCACTGGCTATTCCTTTATAACATTCTTCAAGAGCATTTCTGGCCTTTGTTAAATCAGAAATGATATTTTCAATATCTATACTCGCCTTTTTATAATGACTTTCAATATTCTCCATATGTGATATGTTATATCTAATTACTCCCTGTACATTTGAACTCATTTTTTAGCCTCTCTTTAAATAAATTAACTATATCACCACAACTCATAGCACTAAGCGTTTGTTTATAATGATCATAAATATATAACTGGCTATTTGATATAAAATACAATTCATCAGTTTTATTATTTTCTACCTTTGTTTTAAGTCGGAAATGCTGATTAAAACGATATTCTTTTTTCAGTTTTTCCTCGTCTATACTTATTATAGTATCTGCTTTAGAATTCGGAGCATTTTTCAAAAAAGTAAATGCATCAAGGAACTGATTAGCTGCATTACTAATATCCGTTAGCTTTATATCATAATCACCTTCTTTTAGCTGACTTATCAAAATAGCTTTATCATCATCAACAATACCATATGATAAAGACATTACCTGAACATATTTTTTAGCTTCTTTATATTCCTTTAATCTTTTAGTAATCAGCGCACCTTGTTCAGTAAGCCGGTCATAATTTTTTAAAAGCCCTTTTTCAATCAAGGAATCTTTTGCCGCACTATATATCTCTTCTGTCATTTTAAGTGATAAGAATGACGGCAAATAACAAATGTTCTGACTATCTAAAATATCATTTAAGATAAAAAGTTCTTGTAATGTCATTAAAATCACCAATTTCCTAATTGCTCAACATTTGTTGAATTTAAATTAAAGTCCTCTATCTGTACTTTTAAATCGGTACAATATTTCTGTAGATCACTACTAAATAAATTTAATTGTTTCTCATAGATAATTATCGCTTCATGAATATCCATAAACTCAAAATGTGCTTCTCCATACCAGTTTGGTCCGTTTAAAGCTTTAGTAATAAAGTCAAATCTTCTGACTAGACTTGCTATTTTATCATTTGCATTGCTAAAATGCGTTATGGCCTCATCTATTAATAATGATAGATTTAATTCCGCTGCTTCCATATCGCTTCCTCCAATCTTCGTAATTACCTTAGCATTAATGAAGTAATATTAATGCCCATAAGTAAAGCCGCCCCCAGTTTCATCATACCATACATCCCTTGATTTGTTCCTTGATTTTTCATACATATTTGCATAATTTTGCGCTCTATTTATACACACTGATAGAGAATTAATATCCATATTACTTCTATTAATTATTGATATTAATAGTTTGCTAAATTCTGCGGATTTATTATTAAATATATCGCAACAATCACCTGTATTTGAAGATGTTGCTATTAAATTAGGTTTTGCTTTTAAATTGCTTATTGAATTCTGAATTGTTTTACGTTCGACTTCAAGGTCAGCTACTGCCCTCATATAATGATTATATTTTTCGTTATCAATAGGGCATATGTAATATTCTGTTCGCCATGGCATCGGCTTACCTCCATTTCATTTTTTGTAAGGGTACGCACTTCTAGTACGCACCCTTACAAGAAAATTTATGCGTTTGCCGCATCAGCTTCGACCAAGTTCTTCAAGTTAGTGTTAAGGTTTTCCGCGATCTGGGTTAAAGCCTCGGGGAAATCATTTGTGAACTTGGGTTTTGTATCATTGTACTCGTTGAAGAAGCGGTTGCATGAATCGCCTGCCCACTCACCGTCGGTTTCGAGACGTTCTATCTCGTTAAGTAGTGAGCCGATATCGGTTCTGAGCTGCTCGATTTTGCTTAGTGCAGTTGTGTAGATACTTCCGCACACCTCGGTGTTAATACTGATTCTTTCAGCCATTTTTTGTTTCCTCCTTTGAATTGTTAGATTCAATTTTATACATTATACGAAGTATGATTCTTCGTAAGATGCCGTTTTATTATTGCTCTGACGGGACATATTTTTCTGCTAGATCATTTATTTGTTTATTTAATGAAGATAGACGTTCAGCTTTCTCGTCGCCCGGCATAAAGGCGTTATTTTCAACGATGTTTTTTTCTTTTAGCAGCGCATATAACAATAGCTCTTCATCACTTCGCTGTAAGGCAATGTTCTTAGCATCTTCAATCTGATTTTTACCAAGGTATATCCAGAAATTTTTGAGGCTGTCATCACCGCGAGTTGTCATAGCTGATAGAATATTATCTTTTTGCTGTGCTGTCAGACTTTCGGCTCTGATATATGACAATGCTAAAATATATTTTTGCGGCTGATTAAAGCGATTGATATCATCAATTGGTTCCATTGAATCGATAACGCGAACGAAATCCGCTTCGACGAATGAGTCATATGCCGCAAGTGTCGCTTTATCCAGCGGACGCTCATAGTAGTACAAAAAACCAAGCGTCGCTAAAGATGAAATTAAAAAAGCGGTTACGACGAAAGCATACCAACGATTACGCTTATATGCGATTTTATTTAGCTCTACTTTCTTATAACGACGATTGAAAAGTATTTGATCATATTCAGATATTATAATTCTTTCGAGTTCTTTTAGATTTTCTGCCAAAAATATTTGCTTTAGAAATTTGCTCTTGTTTTTTATCATGCTTAAGCCGCCGCCTTTAATCAAGTCGGTATAACTCAATTTTGAAAATATGGCTCCGACTAAAGCTTTTACATCATTGAGAAAATTTTCATCAATATTTTCTCTCACATTGTTATCATAAATATCCCTATTAGAAACATAAACTGAATGGTTTCTGTCGTAAAATAGGTTGCTCGGTTCAAGAGAAAATTTAAGTTCAGAAGCTTGTTCATTTAAACTCAATGCGCTTAAAAGAATAGAAAGTTTGTATTCTGTCGGCTGGGTATCTAAGTCTTTTAGAGGAAAGAGGTTTTCAGTATCCCATGTGAATATTATTTCTTCCGCTTTTTCTTCATAAGACATCTTTAAAAAATTGGGGCGTTTACGGGTAAGATGGCTATAATCATAGATGCTTTTGGCGTTTATAGTTGATTTTTTTACTTTAATTTCGTATTTTGTATCAATTCTTTCTTCCATATGCAAATTCCTATCCTGTTTGTAAATTTATGTGCAACCGAAATTGATTATATACTATTTTTCTTGATTTGTGTTATGAAATGTAATGAAAGCCTATTTTTATGTAATGAAATCGGATTTTCTAGCTATTTCATATGCGATGATTTTAATTTTAGAAAGATGAGAACGTCATTTAATCGAAAAAAAGACGGCTCTGTGCCATGTTTTTTACGTAACACAGAGCCATCCATTCATTATATTGGAGAAATTTAAATTATTATACAGACCATCCCGCCATTGCTATCATTTACAATCTTCTGCATTGTTTCTTGAAGCTTTACCTGGCTTTCGTCGCCAATCATCGAAATCTTGCCGTTGATGCCGTCATTGACAAGCTGTTCGACTGTTTTGCCGAAAATATTGGTTTCCCAGATGCCTTCTTCGCTGGTGTCGGCGCTGGCGATATATTGGATTAAATCTTTCGCCTGGTCTTCTGTTCCGACGATGGGTGAAATTTCGGTTTCGATATTCGCTTTTATCATATGGATGCTCGGGCTTTCAGCTTTGATTTTAACGCCGTACTTATTCCCGTGTTTGATAATTTCCGGGCTTTCTAAACGAATTTCTTCGCGGTCAGGAGTCACGACGCCGTAACCTTTCATCCGTACTGCATCGACAGCATGAAGGATTTTGATATATTCACGGCGCATTCGGGATAATTCACGCAGAACATTCAAAAGGTGATATTCGCTCTTGATATCTTCACCAATCAAATCACTTAACATTTCGTAGTAATAAGAATCATCGACTTCAAGCCAAATCTTTACACAACCGTCGGACATGCTGATTTGATCAATTTTTGAGTTCTTGATATAGCTGCTCTCTAAGGAGATACCGCCATCAATGACACTTTTTATATTCCCGAGCTGCTTCATCAAACCTTTGATATTGGAGACGATATCCATTTTCATCGGATGTGTTGCCGGAAGCATTTCAACCCATTTCGGCATGAAAAATTCGACCATTGTCAACGGAAATTCATAAAGAATACTTTCCATAATGTTATGGATATCTTCTTTTTTAAGTTGCTCGCAGTTAACCGGCAAAGCCGTGACATTATATTTACGCGAAATATCATCAGCTAACATTTTGGCGTCATCTGAGTAAGGTTTGGATGTATTAACCAAAACGATGAAAGGTTTATGTATCTTTAAAAGTTCGCCAATCGTCCTGTCTTCCGCCTCTTTATAGCT
>JGI24695J34938_10002232_pt1 | contig 15038 bp, 16 predicted proteins | sample TergutCo191P3_FD_34938 | JGI IMG/M metagenome (IMG submission 34938) | reverse complement strand
GAGAGAGACCCGGGAACGCAGGGCTGAGTTACAGCGGTATGAACGCCGTGTTGTACAAAAAGAAGAAGCGATAGATAAAAAGACCGCTCAAATCGAGAGGACAGAGCAGGTATTTGCAGAGAAAGAAAAAAGTTTTCAAACGCGTGAAGATGCGCTTTCCAAAGAAGAACAGCGTTACAGAGCGGAGCTTGAGCGAATTTCAGGGTTAACATCTGAAGAAGCCAAATCCCTAATCATAGCGGATCTTGAAAACGAAGCAAAACATGACGCTCAATCGCTTATTAACAAAATCGAGCAAGAAGCCAATCTCGCGGCGGAAAAAAGAGCCCGCGACATTCTTGTAACAACGATTCAACGATTGGCAACAGAAGTAACAGGCGATGTAACTGTTACAACTGTTACGCTGCCCAATGATGAAATGAAAGGCCGGATCATAGGCCGTGAAGGCAGAAATATCCGTACACTTGAAACTCTCACAGGCGCGGACATTATCATCGACGACACGCCCGAAGCAGTGGTCATTTCCTGTTTTGATCCGGTTCGGCGCGAGATAGCAAAGATCGCTCTTGAAAGACTCATTCTTGACGGACGGATTCATCCGGCGCGCATTGAAGAGATCGTCATCAAAGTAAGCAAAGACATTTCTCAAAAAATCTTTGAAGAAGGCGAAAAAGTTCTGTTTGACATGGGCATTCACAACATCAAACAGGATGCTGTGCGTATCCTTGGGCGGCTTTATTTCCGCACCAGTTACGGTCAGAACGTGCTTCATCATTCAAGAGAAGTGGCGGTTATAGCCGGTATGCTGGCTGCTGAAGTCGGCTGCAACCGAGACGTCGCCAAGCGCGCCGCTTTGTTACACGACATTGGAAAAGGCGTGGAATCCGATTCCGATTTGAACCATGCTGAAATCGGCATGGACATGGCGCGTAAAATGGGCGAGGATCAGCGTATTATTAACGCAATCGGAAGCCATCACAATGACATTGAGCCAACATGCGTTGAAGCTGTCATTGTGCAAATTGCAGACGCGATTTCCGCGGCACGCCCCGGCGCGCGCAAAGAAACTCTCGACAACTACATGAAACGTCTTGAAAACCTTGAAGCAATCGCCACAGGCTTTACAGGAGTCGATAAATCATTCGCTATTCAGGCAGGCCGCGAACTTCGCATTCTTGTTAACAATGAATCGATTAATGATGAACAGACCAGGGAACTTGCGAAGGAGATCGCGAAGAAGATTGAAAACGATCTTCGCTACCCCGGACGCATCAAGGTGACAATGATTAGAGAGACGCGAATAACAGAATACGCGAGATAGCCTTTTAATACGCCGGACGAAAATCCGGCGTTTTTTTATAAATACTTTTTCAATTTTTCGTAAACTGTATCAAGCTCAAGCGGTTTTCCGATATGATCATTCATGCCTGCGGCAAGACATCTTTCAATGTCTTCTTTAAAAACATTTGCGGTCATTGCTACAATTGGCATCCTCTTTCCCGGATACTTTTCATCCTCAAACGCGCGAATTTGACGGGTAGCTTCGAGTCCGTCCATTTGAGGCATCTGCATATCCATGAATATTAGATCATAAGGATCACCAGAAGAAGCGGTTTTAATTTTATTAATTGCTTCCAAACCGTTTTCCGCAGTATCGATTATAAAACCTGTGCCGTCTAAAAGTGAAATGAGTATTTCGCGGTTAATTTCTATATCTTCAGCGAGAAGCAGTCTTTTCCCGGTAAACGCGCCGTAAATATCCTGCAGACTGATTTTTTTAACTATATCCGGCCGGGTATCGCTGGTGTCGCGTAACAATTTTACTGTGAACGCGAATTTTGAACCTTCGCCGAGTTTTGAAATAATTGAAATTGATCCGCCCATTAGTTCTATAATGCGCTTTGTGATCGGAAGCCCAAGACCTGTGCCGCCGTAATTGCGGGTGGTTCCGCTTTCCGCCTGTTCAAACATATTAAATATTTTTTCCTGATGTTCAGGAGATATTCCTATTCCGCTGTCAGTAACTTCAAAATATATTTCACAATTATTATTTTCTTCGCCAGCCAAAAATACATTTACGCTGATATCGCCGCCTTCCCGCGTAAACTTCGCCGCGTTTGACAGCAGATTTGTAAGCACCTGAGTTAATCTTTGATCATCACCGATAAAAAAAGACGGAACTTTCTCGTCTATATTCATGGAAAAATTTTGATTTTTTTCATCCATCCGCAAACGCACGAATGAAACCGCTTTTTGAAGAAGATTATTAAAATCAAATTGTATTTCATCCAACTCCAGTTTGTTTGCTTCAATTTTTGACATATCAAGTATGTCGTTAATAATTCCAAGAAGGTGCTTGGACGATTCCTCTACTTTATTTAGCGCGTATAATTTTCTATTGTAATCATCAGCTTTTTTCGCAATTTCAATCATTCCGATAATCGCATTCATCGGCGTGCGCATTTCATGGCTCATGTTGGAAAGAAACTCGCTTTTTGCGCGGCTTGCCTGCTCGGCGCTTTCCTTGCGAATGCCCATTGCTTCCCTTTCAAAAAACCCCGACAGAGTGCTTGCGAAAAGCGTCGCAAGGCTTATTTCGCTGTCACTCCATTCTCTTGCCGATCCTTCTTTCGCAAAATCAATCGCGCCTATCATTTCTCCCCTTATAAAAACAGGCGTAGTTATGTAATTTGCAAAATTAACCCTGTAAGGCGTCATAGCTTTTTTTACAACAGGATCGTTAGACGAAAGACACGAATCATTTCCGCTTCCCGGTTTTAGGCTTTTAATAATACTCAGCATTGGTTCTTTAAGAGGCATACAGCCTCCAATGCGCGTTGAAAAACCTAACTTTGGATTAATCCATTCATTGCAGCACTTCAGCGTAAAACTGTCGTTCCATAGCCGGAAGTAAAGCACCTGCGAGACATTCATGAACTCTCCTATCATCTGCAATGTTTTTTTAATTAATGAATCTGTATCAGTATCCGCAAGAAAGCTCCTTGAGATGTCAGCCATTAATTTCTGCTGATCAAGCTGTTTTTCGGAAAGAGAAGCGTATTTGCGCGTAATCGCGTTCGAAATGATAAGAAAGATTACTGACATAATAACGCCGATTATCCCCGCGATAATCAGCCAAATATTCATGTGGCGGTGAGCCTCAATGGTAGAGTCAATGTCAACGCCTGTGAAAAGCATCCCGATTACTTCATCATCAGCCATTAAAGGAGAATAACAGACTCCGTAAGGTTTGCCGAATAAATCAATATTTCCCTTGTAAACGCCTTTTTGATTTATAACTTTTTCAGAAATATAATCATAAGCTCTTGATCCGGCAATATTATTTCCGTACATATCAGTCATGGTAGTATTGATTCGTTCATCTTTTAAAAAAATTGTAGCTTCGCATCCTGTCCGTTCTTTGAATAATTTAAGATATTCGGTTCTTTCAAGATCATAGAAACAATTAACAATGCCGATTAAAACGTCGTTATCAAAAACCGGAACACTGGCATAAATCGCAAGACGGCTGTCAATTGAATCTATTGCCTCAATTGCCGTCGCCGCTTTTCCGGTACTCATTACTGTAGAAACGCCTCTGAACTTGGAAACATCGTATCCTCTGTTGTCGTTATGTGCTCTTGCGAGTATAATTCCCTGCGCGTCACAAATGCCAATATAATCAATACCATGAACAAAATTTATTAAAAACCTTTTAAGCATATCGTAATCATTGTTTCTTACGCTTGATTTAACCGCTTCGTCGCCTGCGATTACCTGCGCTCTCATGGATACTCTTTCTTCAAGTTCAGAAAGAAAATTTACAAGACTTCGGTTTGCAGTTTGAGCGTGATTGATTGTAAGCTCGTTAATAAGATTATTTTTTTGTATTTGAACTATGTAAACAATAGCGCCGATAGTTAAAACAAATATCAGCACAAGAATAAGATATAAACTGTATTTTGATTTGTTAATCGCCATACATTAATTTTAAATTAGTTTATTGATTTTTCCTACTGAAAAATAAAATTTATTATAACTCCGCTCAGCAAAGCGAAAATTACAGCAAAAAATAAATACAGAAAAAAATGTTTCACGCCAAGAACGATCTTTAACGCGCCAAGATTTGTAATTTTCGCGGCAGGTCCTGTGATCATAAACGCACCAGCCGCTCCCATACTCATACCGCCTTGAAGCCATGATTGAAGCAGAGGAATTGTTCCGCCTCCGCAGACATAAAGCGGAATGCCGACAGTAGCAGCCATTAATAATCCAAAACCTCGGTTATTTTTTCCAAACAGTCCGGCGAACACTTCCTGCGGCACATAACGCTGGAAAATTGCAGATAACAAAATGCCGATAAGAAAAAAAATTGCAGTTGCTTTTAAATTTCTGTATAAATTTTCCAAAAATCGAATGAACAGATTTGGATTTGTATCTTTATTCGTAGGCGTGGTAAAACCGGAAAAATTAAAAAACTGTTTGTTTTTGAAAAAAAATCTAATAATAATTCCCGCCGCGATACCGCATAAAAGGCAAAGCGTAAGACGAATCACAACCGCGTGCGTTCCCAGCGCGGCAGTGTAAAAAATAAGCTGAGGGTTTAACAAAACGGAACTCATCATAAATGCCGCAAGCCATGATTGAAAGTTAACGTCTTTATCAATTCCCTTTTCCGCGAAAGAAGCGGCAATCGGGATTGTTCCGTACATGCATAAAGGAGACGCTATTCCAAGAAGCGACGCGGGAATTATGCCGAAAATACCGAATTTTTTTTCCTGTAAAGAAGAAAATAACGCATGAATTTTTTCTTTTCCAAAAACAGAAATAACCGAACCAAGAATCATTCCAAGCGCCCAATAATTAAAAATCTGATCAAATTGAATTGAAAAATAATACCAGATATAAATAAATTCGCGCTGAATGACTTCCATTCTTACAATCTGACAAGTTTATATGTCTTGGAACCGATGCCTATTTTCTCCGCGTGATCTATAGTTAAAAGCCCGTTTCTGGATTCAATTCGCTGGATTAAATCTGCGCCGTCACGAGCCGCATACACAAGATCAACGCAGGCTTTATCGAGCGCGACAGGATCAAGAGAGGCAAGGATGCCGATGTCCGCCATTGTCGGAACAGCCGGTCTTCCGTTGCAATCGCAGTCTACAGAAAGATGATTCATGACGTTGATGTACAATAACCTTCCGGTATTAGCGTCAATAACTGATTTAGCGGCTTCAGCCATCGACTCTAAAAAATCATTTTGCGCTCCGCCCCAGGCGTTTGTTTTACTCTTTCCGCCTGAGTGTATCCATGCTTTTCCGGCTGATGACGCGTAACCAATAGACAGGTTTTTAAGCGCTCCGCCGAAGCCGCCCATTTGGTGTCCTTTAAAATGCGAAAGCACAATATGAAAATTAAATTCGTTAAACCGTGCGCCTACAAAGTTCTCCTTTAAATGTTTGCCGCCTGTGACAGCAATGCTCAAATCGGCTCTTTCATCCATGATAACAACAGGTGCAATGGCGGAGAAACCGTGATCGCGCGCTACCTGATAATGCGCCGCGGCGCTTGCGCGTCTTCCGCCGTACGCGGTATTACATTCAACAATAGTGCCGTTAACAAGCTGTACCAGATCTTTAATAAGCAAAGGATTTAAAAAGTGAGGGTTTCCGGGCTCTCCTGTACTGATTTTGACAGCGACTTTTCCGTTCGCGCGAAGACCCAGCGAGTTATAAACAGCCAGCAAACCTTCCGGTGTAATGCTTGTTGTCATATAAACAACAGGCACGGTTGAAGCGGGCTCAGGCGATTGAACCTGCGCTTCATCATTTCCAACCTGTGTCGGTGTATACGGCGTATTGTCCTGCGGCGTCTGCCTTGACGTGCAGCTAAAAACTAAAAGAGCTGTAAGCAATACAGTCAGAAATATTAAAAATTTTTTCATACACTTGCCTCTCAAAACGTTTAAATTTTCTTTAAGATTCTAATCACTATTTGAGCGGAATGTTTTGACGCGACCGGCAGAAAATCATAGAAGCTAACCGGCGATTCAGTTCCGGCAACATCAGAGACAGCCCGGATAACCAGAACAGGTATGGAAAAAATATTGCAGCAATGCGCTATTGCGGCTCCTTCCATTTCTACAGCGTCAATATTCGGGAAAATTTTCCGCACATTCGCAATGCGCTCAGGTTCATGCATGAATGTATCGCCCGAACCGATTATGCCGCGGCAGTGATTAAAATTTTCAGGAAGCGCTTTTTCTTTTTTTAATTCATTTATAGATTCTTCCGCAAGTTTAACATATCTCTCATCAACAGGAAAAACAACAGGCTGACGGGGAACCTGCCCCGGAGCGTAATTAAAAGCCGTAACGTCAACATCATGATAAATTAAACCGGCGGATATTATCGCGTCTCCGACTTTTAAAGAAGGATTAATCCCGCCCGCGGAACCTGTATTAAAAACGCAGCTTGGCTTAAACAACTGAATTAACAACGCGCATCCTACCGCGGCGTTTACCTTTCCAACATCACAGCGAAGAACTGTCACATCCTTCCCTTCAATCTTTCCTGTAAAGAAATCAAACATTTGAACTTTCTTTGTTTCAAATTTACCCATCGCTTCACAGAGTAAATTGATCTCCTGTTCCATCGCGCCGATAATTCCAACCATAACATCTCCGCTTAAGTAACTGAAAAATATTCACTTATTGGACGCCGCCATTGATTATTATTATCTTTGGCTTCCCATTCAAAAATTTTCTTAATGGTAAAATCTCTTGTATCAGGCGGATTATTGTAGTGAATGACGCCGAAACGTCCGCCTCCTATATAACATACGCTGTCATTGCGTTCAAGATTTTCAGTCTCCGTAATCCGCGCGAGCACGCAGTCAAAATGCACAGGAAGCCCGGATTCTTTATCGCAGATAGCGGTAGTAATATCTTTAATTTGCTTTCCGCACCAGGGACAATCGGGCGTAGTTATCGGGTTTTCAGGAAGCTCAGGCGCTGTCCACTGCGGTCTTTCATACAGACTGCCGCGGTTTTTTTCATACCTTCCGTCAACAAAGAGACTTTCCGCGTATGCGGTTTTGACCGCGCCGTTTGCGGAAGCATGTTTTTTGCCATGTTTCAGAGAATCGTCTTTTTTACCGGAGAAACGCTGTTTGTTTTGTAAACTTTGGCGATTCTTTCGGTTATTTCCGCCTTTTCCACTGCCGCTCATTTCGCCCGCCTTTTGCCGATATTTCCATTAATTCGTTGCTTAAAACAAGAGCAAGCCTTTGTATTGCCGCGTGGAGATAGTTCTCGTCATTGATGCGCTGCCTGATAATCTCCAGCTTTTTTGCGTTCATAGCATGTGCCAAGCTCGCCCGTTCTAACATCATACACTCTCCGTGAAGGCAGACGCAAGATGGGTAACCTGATTTTCTTTGACAAAAATAACGTCAAACCGAATTGCCATATTACTATATTTTCGATTTTCATAGAGGAAATACTTAGCAGTTTTAATAATTTTCTGTTGTTTTTTGCTGTCAATCCCGTACTGGAGATTTTCCATGCCAAAGACAGACCATGCCTTAACCTCCGCGAAAACAACAGCTTCCCCGTCGATGGCAATAATATCCACTTCCCCGTACTTTGAGCGGTAATTTCTTTTGATAATTTCCATTCCAGCGTCTTTTAAAGAATTAGCTGCCAGTTCTTCCCCGATTTTTCCAAGAGATGTTTTGTTACAGCCAGGCATTTATTTGTTATGTTCAGCCGGATCAATCGCTTCTTTAATGAATAATGTTTTTTCAGCCAAAAGATCGATGGTTGTCGTTTTTGAAGAGCTTATGACATTTCCATTTTCGTCCATCAATGTCTGTACAATAGGACGCAGAGGAGCGATTGTATGAACATTTACAACCCTTGCAACAGAACCGTCATTCAAACGAACAATGGAACCAATCGGATAAATACCCATTACCTTTGTAAATGCAATAATAACCGAAGGATCAAAACGGCGGCCATTGTCAGCCATCAGGTTCTTGATCGCCTGATAACCCAGCATCGAGTCGCGGTATGATTTCTTGCTTACCATAGCTTCAAACGCGTCCGCAACAGACACAATTCTCGCGCCGATATCAATTGCGTTGCCAGAGAGTTTATCAGGGTATCCTCTTCCGTCCCATCGTTCATGATGATGAAGAGCGATTAAATTTACTTCATGCGGACCGAACAGTTCTTTCTGCACAATTTTTGAAGTGTGCAAAGGATGGCTCTTTATCTGTTCAGTCTCCGCTTCGGAAAGACCGCCTTTTTTTTCGGTAATTCCCTTAGACAACCTGAGCATGCCGACATCGTGGAGCAAAGCACCGGAAACAATGTTGTGAATTTTGTGATGAGGCAGTTTCATTTCCTGAGCTGTCATCGAAGAAAGAATGGCGGAGTTGACGGAACTTTTTGCCAGCTCATGACCTGTCACTTCGCCGCCGAGAATAAAGCCGACAAATTTATCAGGATTGTCGCGTATGTCCTGAAGCAGCAAATCGCAGATATTATCGACCGCGCGCATTTCCATATCGCTTCCAGACTTAAGCCCGTTAAAAAGAGCGTTCAATTTTTCAATAATATTTTTATATGCCCGGTACGGACCAGAATTCTGCTGAACGTCGGTAATGGAAAATTTTAACGCCGCTTTTTTAACTGGAGAAGAAGATGCCTCTTTTTTTGTTTTTACGCTTTCTTCCTCCTGCATTGCTCTGGCAATTTCCGCTTCTACCGATTTTAAAACATCCTCAGCGTCAGTGTCGGTGTCAGCGTCGGTTAAAATCTCTTCAACATCGCCTATCTCTTCATACTCAACAAGTTCGCCGTTCGTTCTTACATAATCAATTCCCCAGGTAATTAAGACATCAATGTCTCTTTGGCGAAGGGGAACATTTTCAGTTACCAGCAGGCATTCACCTTCGGTGTAGACTGGTTCCGAGAATACCTGTCCGGGTCTTAAATCACCGGTGCTTAACATTTTCATTTCTTTATCCTCAGGGAATTGTTTCAACAATAAAGATATAGTTCCCCTTATGAATGTCGGTATAATACGGATGATAATTTACAGATATTTAGGGTATTATGAGAAACCGCGCATCACAGCAATGAGGAATAAAAAGCAATTATTTTCTTAGAACCTGGCTATTCTTGATCAGATGCCGCCGCGGTAACCGGAACGTGAGCGCCTTTGCCTTTCTTCTTGATAATAAGTTCTTTGATCTTCGCGCCTTTTCCGATCTTCTCGCGGATGTAGTAGAGTTTCGCGCGTCTGACTTTTCCGGGACGGACAACTTCTACTTTTACAATACGCGGCGAATGAAGCGGGAAAACCCTTTCCACGCCTACGCCGTAGGAAATCTTGCGTACTGTAAATGTTTTTCCAACCTTGGAATTTTTCATCGCGATTACGAGGCCTTCGTAGATCTGTACGCGCTCGGTTTTACCTTCAACGATTTTAAAGTGAACTTTAACTGTATCTCCGACCTTAAACTGGTCAAGTTCTGATTTCATTTGTTCGGCTTCGATTGCCTTAATTTCGTTCATCTTCTTCTCCTATTTCGATTAAACGGTTAATAATGCCGTTAATTTCCTTGTTAAAAATCCCAAGCTCCCTGCCGCGCTGTATTAAATCCGGTCTTTGCTTTAGTGTCTTCTCTACCCTTTTTTCAAGGTGCCAAAGACGTATCTGTTCATGATGCCCGGACAAAAGGACTTCGGGGACTTTCATTGTATCAAAAACCTCAGGGCGTGTAAACTGGGGATACTCCAAAAGTCCCAAAGAAAAGCTCTCTTCGTCAAGAGACTGCGCGCAAATTACGCTGTCAACCAGCCGGTAAGTAGCGTCAATAACCGCCAGCGCCGCCACTTCTCCCGAGGACAAAACATAATCCCCAACTGATATTTCGTCATCTACATATTTGTCGATGATACGCTGATCAATCCCTTCATACCGCCCGCAGATCAATACAAGTTCGCTCTCGGCGGACAGCTCTTTCGCCAGTTCTTGGTTAAATGGTCTCCCGGACGGTGATAAGTAGATAACCCGAGAAGAGTGAGGAGTGAGGAGTGAGGAGTGAGGAACAGCGAATTCTATCGCTTTACTTAGCGGTTCTGCGAGCATTAACATACCTGCACCGCCTCCGTAGGGAGCGTCATCGCAGGTTTTATGTTTGTCTTGCGCAAAATCGCGGATATTTACCGCTTGATACTCGATGATTCCGCGTTTAATTGCCTTTGCCATGATGGAATTGGCAAAAAAAGCGTCAGTAATTTCAGGAAACAAGGTTAAGACGGTGTATTTCATTCCAATATCCATTCATTAATTAATACTATCTTGCCTTTTTCCAATGAAATATCGGAAATGAACTCTTTTCTGAAAGGAACCAGCCGTTTTTCACCGTTGGAAAGCTCTATCTCAATCAATTCTCCGCCGCCGCCTTCAATAATGTCCAATACATGACCGATTATTTCATCTTTATCAGTTAAAACAGGCAGTCCTTTTAAATCCTCGATGTAAAACTCGCCGGGCGCAAGAGGAGCCGCCTGATCTCTTCCCGCCAGAAGCTGCGCTCCATTTAACGTTTTTGCCGCTTCAGGGCTTTCAATCCCTTTAAAACGAATTAATACATTCGGCGCGGCGGGATTAATTTCTTCAATGCTGAGAAGCCGCTCATTCCCGTCCTTACTTACAGTAATCGACTGCAGTTTTAGAAGATGATCTATTTCGCCGGATAAAGGGCGGACTTTCACAAAACCTTTAACGCCGAAGGGAGAGCCGATAATGCCAATTACAAATCTTTCAGTCAAGGATTTCCAGTACTGTATGCTTTCCGGATCTCGCGCTGGCAGCCTGGAGCACTGTCCTGATTGCCTTGGCAATTCGGCCATGTTTTCCTATCACTTTGCCAATATCGCCTTCCGCAACGCGCAGTTCCAAAATTGTCGATTTTTCGCCTTCTACTATATTTACCTGTACCTGTGACGGATCGTCCACAAGAGACTTCGCCAGGTATTCAATCAAATCTTTTTCCATGTGTATACCTTATTATATTGATAGCTAGGCTGTGTTATTTAACAGTTACGTTTTTCTTGTTGAAAATTCTGCGTACAGTGTCGCTTACAATTGCGCCTTTAGAAAGCCATGCCTTGGCTTTGGCTTCATCAAAAACAATCTGTTTATCCTCAGCTTCGATGGGGTGATAGTAACCAAGCTCCTCGATGGTTTTTCCGTCTCTGGGCGCCTGCTTATCCATTACGACAATGCGGTAATACGGCCGCTTTTTTGTTCCAAATCTCTTAAGCCTGATGGTTGCACTCATAAAAAAATTCCTCCTGAGTATTTCCCGCGGTAAAACGGGGTCTAACAATTTGGTAAGGAACCTATGGTTCCAATCACAGGGGCTTAGACACACCGCCCGCAAGGTGAGTGTAGAATTTTTACAAAAGTTTGACAAGAGGGGCTTTTCGTCTCATATAGAATGATTCCGCACCTATTGACTCACAATGGGGGAGAGGGAGTAGTATTAAAAAGCTTAAGTACTTAGGCATAGTTTTTAAAAGGAGTTATAAAATGAAAAAATTTGCGATTCTCTTCCTTGCCGTCTGTCTGGCAGGAGGAACTGTGATGGCGCAAGAAGAAGGATTGGGGCTTTATGTGGGAGCGGAACTGACCATTCCGGATTTTGAGTATGCCGGTGATTTAATGCTCATCAGACCTTACCTTGGATATGAGAGTTCTTTTGACGCTATCGATCTGAACGCCGAACTTGGCGTTGATGTATTAATGGGTGAGTCTGACTCTATTATGGGTCTTGATCTCAACATTGGCGCCGGATACAATCTTTCAGTCGGCGACGCGTCAACCCTGACACTCGGTCTTGGAACATGGGTTTTCTTTCCCTTTGATGATAAAAAAGGGATGTATACAGAGAATACCCCTTACGGCGTAGCGTCACCTTCTTTTTCATCGCTTAGTCTGCATTTGAATGTCGGCGCGATGTTTACACAAACCATGGATTTCGGCGATCTTTATTTTGGTATCGATCTTCCCTTCGTTCTGGTTGAAAAAGATATAAACCCATTTGATTACGCGGAATTACAGTTTACAGCCGGCACAGATACAGAAATCGGACTCGGCGCGGGACTTATACTTTACGGTTTAATTCAAGAAGAAGCTGATTTTATTCAACTGTTAGAAATCTTTGCTTCTTATACAACCGGTCCTGTTTTCTTTGGCGTAACATTCGGTATTCCGCTTTATGAAAACGGTTTTGACAATGAAGGTCTAACAATTACGCCGGAAATTGAATTCAGTTTTGATTTTGGTCTTTCGTTATACGCAAGTCTTCCTGTCAGCGGCGTTAGCACAGACACTACAAGCATCGGTCTTACAGTAGGAGCAAAGTTCAGCTTCTAATACTTAAAAGCCCCGGCCTGGTTCGGGGCTTTTTTTTAATTGACAGCGCATTTTTATGCTGTACAATGTTAGAAAGGTTATATAAAGATGCAAGCTGCGCTTAAAATGACAGATGAAGTGACGCCTGTCCGTTCTCTGGAAGAACCTCGTTTTGAGCGCATTTTCGGAACTGAATATTCGATGAGTTCTCCGGGGTATAAGCATCAAATAACGGCTGGACGTATTTTTGCTCAACTAGACGCGCAATTATCGATCCATAATTGTAAACCAATTATTGCGCCTTTCGATGTATATCCGCTTTATGACAAAGGCGATAAATACACGCTGGTGCAGCCTGATATTTTCCTTGCCTGCGAGCAGATAAAATTAAAAGATAACAGCTATAACGGAGCGCCGAAATTCATCATAGAAATTTTATCATCGAACCGGTCTCACGATATGGTTACAAAATTTAATCTATATGAAAAAGCAGGCGTAAATGAATACTGGATAATTGATCCGGATGAACAGATTATTACAGCATTGGAACTATCAAACGGAAAATATATTTGTCATGCCTTTTCGGGCGATGACGATGTTTCGCTTTTTACAATTCCAGGCTTTACAATTGAATTCAAAAAAGTATTTGAAACGTAAATTTTTATAAGGAGCGGTGTATGGAAAAAATTGCAAGTTTTCAAGTTGATCATATAAGGCTTAAACCTGGGGTTTATGTTTCACGGAAAGATAAGTACGGTGATACTATCATAACCACTTTCGATCTTCGTTTTAAAGAGCCGAACAAGGAGCCGGTAATGGATCAGCCGGCGATTCATACAATTGAACATCTTGGCGCTACCTTTCTGCGCTCTCATAATAAGTGGGCGGAAAAGATCGTATACTTCGGGCCGATGGGCTGCCGGACGGGTTTTTATTTAATCATGGAAGGCGAGTATAATTCCAGAGATATACTTCCGCTGCTTCTGGAAATGTTTGAATGGGTAGATCAATTTACAGGTCAAATTCCGGGCGCAACAGCCGAGGAATGCGGCAACTGGCGCGAACAGAATATCGACATGGCAAAATGGGAATGCGCCAAATACGCCGCTCTTATTAAGCAAGGCAGAGAAGGAAATTTTGAATACCCCGCGGCTTTAATATAATCATTAATCACAGGATATAGCGTTGTTTTAAAATATAATTGCGCTATATCCGGCACTGGTAAATGACACCTTTTTTATTTTTTTTATTTCCGATAAAATATACCTATGTCAGAATTAACAGAGTACCAGGGAAAAGCAACGATGGAAAAAATCACCTCGCTGGCAAAACGGCGCGGGTTTGTGTTTCAATCATCGGAAATTTACGGAGGCCAGAGCGGTGCGTGGGATTACGGTCCTCTCGGCATTGAATTAAAGAACAGAATCGCAGGCGCGTGGTGGAAAGAGATGACGCGTCTTCACGACAATATCGCAGGTTTGGACGCCGCTATTTTTATGCATCCGCGCACATGGGAAGCGTCCGGTCACGTCGAAAATTTTACCGACCCGCTTGTTGACTGCAAAAAATGCAAAGCCCGTTTCCGCACAGACATGATAAGCGAAGAATTGCTCGCGGCAAAAAAATGCCCGGACTGCGGCGGCGAGTTAACCGATGCGCGCAATTTCAACCTGATGTTTAAAAGTCACATAGGTCCCGCGGAAGATTCCGCAAGCATAATTTATCTTCGCCCGGAAACCGCACAGGGTATCTATGTAAATTATAAAAATATTATTCAATCCAACAGAATGAAAATTCCCTTCGGCATCGCGCAAATTGGAAAAGCTTTCCGCAACGAAATTGTCACCAAGAATTTTATTTTCCGCACCTGCGAATTTGAGCAGATGGAAATGCAGTACTTTGTTAAACCCGGCACAGACGAAGAATGTTTTAACGACTGGCGCAATCAGCGCTGGGCGTACTATGAAAAGCTCGGCGTAAAAATGGATCATCTGCGCTGGTACAAACATGAGAAACTCGCACACTACGCGAAAGACGCGTACGATATTGAATACCTTTTCCCCATGGGCTGGCGAGAGCTTGAAGGCATACACAACCGCACCAATTATGATCTTGGCAGGCATGCGGAATTCTCCGGCAAAGACATGCAGTACATCGATCAGGACAATAACAACGAACGCTACATTCCATACATTATAGAAACGTCCGCAGGTCTTACACGTAACGTACTTATGATTCTCTGCGATGCTTACGATGAAGAACAAGTCGCTGACAAAGGCAACGATGACGATTGGCGCACTGTCCTTCGCTTCCATCCTGATCTTGCGCCTGTGACTGTCGCAATTCTCCCGCTGATGAAAAAAGACGGTCTTGCAGAAATAGCGCAGGACATCCGCAAAGAACTTAAAGAAGATTACGCCACCGATTACGATCAATCGGGAGCGATAGGACGCCGCTACCGCAGACAAGATGAAGCCGGCACGCCATTCTGCGTCACAGTTGATTATGAGTCCAAAGAGAATAAAACTGTAACGCTGCGTTTCCGCGATTCCATGGAACAAATCAGATTACCGATAGCGGAACTTTCGTCACGGCTGCGGC
>JGI24695J34938_10002231_pt1 | contig 15040 bp, 17 predicted proteins | sample TergutCo191P3_FD_34938 | JGI IMG/M metagenome (IMG submission 34938) | reverse complement strand
CCCCAGCCATAAGGCGACCCGAATTGTAATAAAAGAAAATAAACAAACTTGTCATGCTCGCTCATTTTCTCAAACTGCGCCTTCTCATTTTCCATTAAACTAGTCCATTTAATCCGCATTAATGATTTCCTCCATGTTTAAAGAAATTAACAATTATCGATACTGCTAACGCAAAGAAGGCAATTACAACACTAAATTTTGACATTTTATCCCTGCCTCTATCAGCTTCCTTTTTCTCCAGTGCGCTGACACGCCCAATAACATGTTCCTTAAATTCTTTCATTTCCCCTTTCAACTCTCTCATTTCGCCTAACGTCTCAACCATTAATTTCCTGTCCTGAATAGTCATGTGTTCACCTCCTTGTATTTGTTTTTTCAAAATCCCACCTCCTTCAAATTTCTAAAATATTACGCTTTTATCCATATCCCTCTTGTCATTTTTCTCTGTTCCCTGTTCTTTGTTCACTGTTCATTGATTTTGAATGTAGAGATAAATGCGCTGTCTCGCTTGTACCTGAATGAAAGAGCGTTTATTGTACCGGAAATTTCTTCATTGAGTAATGAAATTTTTATTTTCGCTCCAACTCTGGAATTAAATAAAGCTTTATGCGTTTTAACGGTATACTCATGTTTATGTTGGATACGTTCCGCAAGCTCCCTGCTTACCCAATCCTCATAATGCGGCTTACCGTTTACCTCAAAATCTGAAAAATAAGAGCTTGTAATATTTAACGCAACCGAACCGTAATTATTAATACCGTCATCATCACGCATAAAACAGGATCGGTTTAAATCCAAAACAATAGGCTTACCGAAAATAGAAGAATTATACAAATCACAATCAGTTTTTTTCTTCAATGTTAAAACAGCCCGATCATAATAACTTGTTGTATCATAATGTGAATAACACAAATCAGGCTCATTGTTCTCTGTTCTCTGATCTTTAATGTCATATTCCAGCCTATTTTCCGCTTCTTCCTTCGTATCTATATCATCAGAGAAAACAACATTTCTCTCTTTACCGTTATCATCAATTATCCTGTACTTGGCTTCATATTTGGAAATTTCAATCTCACGTTCCAGAGGATATTTAAATGGAAAAAAAGCCTGATAAAATTCATCATAAAAAACAGGCGGTTCGTCATACCGCCATATCTCCTGTTTATCAAGAGCGACAGGCATATTCACTTTTAACCGGACAGTATTTCGGTAATAATCCGCCCTCTGTCTCTTTCTAAAATAAAATATTTCATCGCCTTTAATAGTGTATGAGTAATCACTATCTTGTTCATTGTTCTCTATTCTCTGTTCATTGTTTTGGTATGGTGAATGAGCAAACACCAGTGGCTTTTCAGGAGCGCACTCTAAATGACAGCGATATGCTGCGGCAAGACTTGATAATTCAGCCCAAATATTCCTGCGTAATCTTACAAAAGGCAGCGTAACCGGAATAGTAGAGCAATCAATATCACTAACATTTATTCCGGCTCTCTTTGCGATACTGTGAACAAGCGATTTTTCCGGCTGCGTCTTATCACAAACAACTGAATATGTAAAAATAGCGGGAGCAGTCCAATCCCTTGCCTCGTCAGTTTTGCGTAATTTATAAGATAAATCCTGTAAACCAAAATATATGTACCGATTTCGCCCAGGTCCCTTTATTTCCTGTATCCCTTTATTATCAATAAAAAATCTAAATCTTTGGAAATATGGCAAACCATCTCCAATCGAGAAGAAAACTCTAACTTCACTGCCGGCAAGATTATTTCTTTCATTGTTCACTGTTAATTGTTCTATTAATACATCGCCTCTCGATGAAATACCTACGGCAACCTCTTTAATCGAATAAAAATTCGCCTCAATAATATCTTGTTCAAAAACCGACTGAAAATTCCCGCCCATTTCAATTTCAATCTTCAAACGCACAAGCTTATCGGCAGCACTAATCGCTTCCTGTAAGGCATTATCAATATCATAAAATTTCATATATCAAACCTCGCAAGTCTTTCAATCTGACTCTTATCAAGTAGTCATTGTTCTCTGTTCTTTTTTTCATTTGATCATCTCGTCTGTTTTTGAATAAACATCCGCACTAACCGAACCGTTGACATAGTACCGAAGCGGATCAATAACCGTATCGCAGGAATTAACATTAGTTTCATCAGAAACTAAAACCAAATTCTTCAGTTTGATACTGAATAAACCGTATTTACTAGATTCATATTTTGTTAATAAAAGACGTGCGGTAATAATCAATTCGTCTATACATTCAGGCAAGTCATTATTTTTAGGTAAAATCCGTTTAATCCAAATTTCCGTTTTAGTGCCACCGGTTTTTTTAACAGATAAAGTAATCCCATAAATAAAATGATTTTCCTTTCCGTTAATCCAATAGTCAACGCAGTCACTCTTAAACCGTTCCCCTGTAGTCCTTTCTATAAAATCATTATGTATATTAATTTTAGCCGCTTTTTCTCCGCAGACATCAAGCTTCAACTTAATAGCTTCATCATGTTCAATCCTTAATTCAAAACTCTGTATTCGGCAATCTTCAAAAACACGTCGTTCAACGCCATTTATGGCGCTTCCTCTATTTTGAATGAGATCAAAACATTCCGTATCTTCTAAAGGCAAAAGATTTAGTTTGCTGCTGTAAACATTTCTTGTTTGAGAAACGTATATCGGTTTTCCGGCGGAGCCAAAAGCAAGGAATAACAGTAAAGGAACAGTATCAATCGTCAGAGGAGTAACAACACAGCCAGTAACGCCGTTTTTCTTTACAATCGCCTTGCAATGTCCGTCACCCTCAATCGTCGCTTCTTCCTGTAAAAGCGATACCGTTTCTCTGATAGTTTCCTCAGAATACGGCACATCAAATTTATGGCTTGCAGACTTAATCGTAATTGTACAATCTCTACCATTCACCATCATAAACTCCCTCTTTTCTTTGTTCTCTTTTCTCTTTTCTTTGTTAATTATTCATTTTCTCAATCGTAACTTTCAAACTAATCACCGCTTCCCAATCCATACCGCAGCCAATCTTTTTAGGAGGCACATACTTTTTATTTGTAATTACCGCCCTGTCAACAGCGCCGCCGAGAGTAATATCATCATCTAACGCCTTATTGAAAGCGTCAGCGTAAGCGAAACAAAACAATTCACTTTCGATAGTATCTAAAACAGGAAAAGTAACAGTTACAGAATAAGAATCATGTTTTACAATCCGTTCCTTTTCTGTTTTCTCACATGAAGAAAGGTTGATAACAGGAGCGATAACATCAACGCCCCTGAAAATCCCGAATTCAACAATAGGAATTTGAAAATCAAATTCACGCAAATATTCATTGACCTTTCCGGTCAAAAGCTCTCGAATCGCCATAATAATTCTTTGTTCAATAAATTCCATAATTTCCTATTCTTTAGGCTCTTATAATAGCCGCGCAAGCGGCTTGGAAGTCGCTGTTATAATGCTTTAGATGAAGTTTTTGCTATGCAAAAACTTCTAACTAAAAAAATGACACGGATGTCATTTTTTCAGTATTGTTCTCTGTTCTTTGTCAAATAACTTTTCGCCTGTAGGGTTCCAAAAGCTCCCGAACATTAATTGGCATACTTATTTCAAAATGCTCCCCCTGTACACCAGCCCCCCTGATATTCCCTGTTAGCCCAATCCGCTTTCCCCGATAACGGTTAAAGTTCCATGCGGCCAACTCCATACACGCTGCCGCCAAATCCGCCGGAACAGGCAAAGAACAGTGATCAGTGAACAGTGAACAATATTCCTGTCCGCAATCTTCATCTTTTTGTATCATGCTATGATTGCTAGCAAGGTCATTTCTCACTTCTAATTTCTCATTGTTAATTGAATAACCTGCCCAATAAATGACTTTAACAGCAGCCAGCTTGTATGGTTTTAATGAAGGTGATAGCAATATTTCAAACGGTAATTCCTCGCCAAACGAGCATCCTGGATATGGTCGATAAAACGACGGATCAATCAACCCATTGTTCACTTTTAACTGTTCACTGTTCATTGATATTATTTCCGTTACAGGAAATTCTTTAAGAGGAAAAACCAAATCCCCTGTCCATTTGAAAGTCTCAAAATATTGTTTCTTTAAAAATTTACGTTTACAGTATTGTTCGATATTCAATGTGGCTGTAGTAAGGCAAAATCGAGCGTTTTTATCTTCTCGGTCATCTATTCCTATCAAGACCTTGAACTCATTAAATGGTATTAAGGTATAAAGCGAATTTAAAGAATTTCTTTCACACTGCTTTAGCTGTGAAATTCTTTGATTTTCCATACCTAAAAATTAAATTGAGGCATGGAAAATTGAAATTAGACATTTCTACGAATTTTATCAACAACAACAAAAACAATTAAAAAAGAAAAAAGGCACCATATGTATGTGTACTTGTTATCAAGAGAGAAGAGAATTAGAAATTAAAACTTTATTGTTCAGATAACCTTATTGAAAGAATTTTTTCAATATCTTCCAATATGATATTTTTTAAACTGTTTTTTTGTTTTGTGCTAGTAGGTTTTATTGAAAATAAATCAAGAGTGTCAATTTGTAAAGCTTTGGCAATTCTGGTAAACATTTTAACAGAAGGAAAACGCTTTCCTGTTTCTATAAGAGCAATATAATTGTCGGTAACATTTACAATTTCTGCCAATTTTGCTTGTGAATAGCCAAGCACTTTCCGGTAATATCTTAAATTAAAAGCTAGAATTTGCCTCAAATCAGTCATTTTACCACTCAATTAGTAAAAGATACTTGATTATTTGTTATAAATACTATTGACTGTTTGTTTGAATACTTGACAAATCGTTATGTATTATGATTAAATCACTCTAGATGATTTCATTAGGTAATTTTAATAATTATTGTTTTTCTAACTTTCAAGAATGACATAAATTAACGAAAAATCAAATAATATGTATATTATTATGAATTATAAGGGAATATTAATAAAGATATTCATAAAACAAAGAGATTTAATAAATCATTATGGAGAATAATATGAAATATATAACTATTTTAATGTATAAAATGATAATAATGGAGAAAAAAATGAAAATATTTACTTACCTAATTTTATTTGCAATGTTTTTATTAACAAGTTTTTCTACTTTGTTTGCACAAACACCTAATATCTATGAAAATACACCCTTAATAGATAGTTTGCGTGAGAACAAGCAGTACCATTATGTATATAGACCAACTCAAAATGGAAATGTAATTTTTAGGAGTACTAGTTCAGACGAGAGTACTCGCCATTTCCTTGCAATTTATGAGTATGTTCAGGATGGTAATTATGTTCAATTGGCTTTATCTGAACAACCAATTAATATAATCACTTTAAATGTATCAACTGATAAAATATATATTGTTTATGTACAACCGGCTGTTATAGCCTATTGGAGTGCTCAAAGTTTTAATCTATTAGTGAGTCGGCCTGCAACAGCTCCCGAATCATACTTTTCTGTAACTCTAGCAAGAGATAATTCATCAGTTGTCATTACAAGATATGTTGGTCCAAGAGATGCAGGCATTTTAATTATTCCTGCAACAATTCAAAGTTTACCTGTTTCTGAGATTGCACGATTTGCATTTAGTAATGAAAATCATTTTAACAGAAGAACAGATAGTTTTTTTAGTGATACAGTTTATAACAGTGGCATTACCGAGATTGTTATTCCAGAAAATGTAAGGATTATTGGTGATGGGGCATTTTTCATGAATAGAATGTCAAAAGTTACTTTACCAAATTCCCTTACAACTATTGGTAATAGCGCTTTTGACGGCTGTTCAAATATAAGAGAAATCACATTACCTAATAATGTAACTAATTACGGACAAAATATTTTTCAAGGAACCAGATTAGAAAATATTACTTTTCCGTCAAGGATGACAAGAATACCAAATGGACTTTTATCTGGAACTTCAATAAGAAATATTAATATACCAGAAGGTATTACAGAAATTGGAGATAACGCTTTTTCCAATTGTCGTGTACTAGCAAGTGTTACATTACCGTCAACCCTTAGAAATATAGGAAATTTTTCGTTCAGTGGATGCACAGCTTTAACATCAATTTCAATTCTAAGAGGAGTAGTAAGTATAGGTAATGGAGCATTTAATGGATGTACAGGTTTAATATCAATTACAATACCAGAAGGTATAAATACAATCAATGAAAGATCCTTTTCCGGTTGTACAGCATTACAAAGCATTACATTACCTTCAACAATAAGAAATATTAATGCTGAAGCATTTGCTAATTGTAGAAATTTAATAGAAATCAATATTCCAGATAGTGTTTCAAGAATTACGTGGGGCGGAAGATATAGTGCTGCTGTTTCTTTTTTTGATACTACAACAGATACAAGACCATTCAGAGGCATTGTTTTACCGCTGGCAGTTCAAGCAAAGTTAAGGCAACTTGGTTATGAGTTTCATTTTGATTCATAAAATGAAATAACAAATTTTTAAATATGAACATAAGTTCATAAAAAAATTTTTTTTAAAAGGAGAATTATCATGGAGAAAAAACAAAAGTGGGGGGTCGGTTTAACCGTTATTATGTTAGCGGTAATTATCACATTGGGAGGATGCGCTTCATTGGTAGATATGTTTAAAGCGCCTGAATTTTCTTCTGATTTCACTGGCACATGGGTAAGAAAAGACTCACCATATAATTATACGCTGACATTTACTTCAAATACTCTTAAAGCCAGTAACCAGGATTATTACTGGCGACTTAGTAGGGCGTCTGGTGATTTATATATTGTAAAAGCATCTCCAGAATTTACTTATTCTTCTCATTCTACAATAAGACTTGTTGGTGATACCCTTATCATCAGTGAAGACGAATACCGAAGTGCTTCACATTATAATCCAGTACATGATTGGACAGGCGTTTGGACTAGGCGATAAAAATTCCAAGGCGATACAAACTAAAGAGGTATTTTCAAAACTTTAATTTTGGAGATGCTTCTTAAATGCATTTTTCTGAGGAGCAAAATGAAAAAATTTTCTTTAATGGTTATTTTCTGTCTTATTATTTATGGTCAAGCGTGCGCCCAATCAAGACCAATTATGGGTTATGATCGGGTTGCATGGGGAGCGTCTGTAAATGATGTAAGAAGGGCTTATAATTTGGGCAACAATGTCGTTTTTCAGGAAAATTATGAAGATAGTCCTGATATTGCCGCTTTAGAACAGCAAAATGTATCTGATAGTATTTTAAGCCGTACCTTTCTTTTCAATAAATGGAGAGGCGGTTACCAGCTATATCGTGTTTGGGTTTACTATAAAGATGCTTCTGACAATACAGCTCAGAATTTACAAAATTTATTAACAAATACATTTGGAAATATAACCAATACAGAAAGACGTGAATATATACAGAATGGACTTCCATATAATCAAAGAATAACAGTTTTTGGAAGTTATTCTCCTGAATTAGATGTTGAACTTTTTCGCGGTACCCAGATATTAATTTTAAGGAGTAACGGTTCTGTTTATACAGGTGAAATAACCGCTGATTTTATTGATCTTATTTTTATGGGCAGAACAGCAGAGCCTTATTATATGGGTGAACAAAAAGACCTTGCTGTGTGTTATACATGGACAAGATTCCGTAATGAATACCGAGCCCGTGGTATTGGTTTATAATTTTTAAAGAAAAGGAGATTTTATGTATCTTAAAGTAATTGCTAAATTTTGTTTATTACTTGTTATTTTAGGTTTTCTTTCGCCAATGGCATGTGATCGAAATGCTTTCCAGCTTATTGATAGCGGAATGCTTATTACTGAAGGCGCCGTGGCAGTTTATATAGCATTCATACTTTCTATTATCGGACTTATTATTGGAATTGCATTACTTATGAAGAGAAATGTTCCTAATTCTATTGATTGGTTAACTACTATTACAGTTTCCGGCATCGTTATAGTAATGTTTTGCTATATAGGTTATGGTCAAGGTTATATTGATTACTTTCAATCTGGATCATATATGGCTTTAGTAGGAGCAATTGCCGCATTAATTTTTCAGTTTATTCCTTTATTATTGGGTAATGTAACAAATAACATTGATATTGAAAATAAAAATTGCCCATATTGTGCAAATGTAATAAAAAGAGAAGCTGTTATTTGTCAGTTCTGCGGAAAAGATATTCCTAATGATTTCGTTCCAACTCATAGAGTAAAATTACTTACAAATACTGATGGTATGAGTATTAGAAAAAACCAAAATACAAATATTGAACCTTTTGATAAGATTCCTAATGATACAGAAATTCAACTTATCTCTATTGGTTCTGAAATTTCATTTAATGAAATAAAAGGTAATTGGTATTTTATAAAAACTAAAGAAAATATTTATGGCTGGTGTTTTTCAGGCAGTTTAGAAAAATTATAAAAAGGAGCTTAAAATGGGTTTATTAGTATTAGGAGTTATTATTTCCATAGCAGGAATAGTTTCTATTGTTAATGGTGTCAATTTAAATAATAGTCTCGCACATCAGTTTCAGAGTATATTTAGTTCTGGGACTACAGATCCAGGTACGACCTATATAGTATTTGGCGTTATTGGCTTAATTATTGGCGTAATTATGATTATTGTCGGAATTACAAAAAAGAATGAAACCGGTAATAATATTTTCTCAAACATAGGTACTAGTAAAATGTGTCCTTTTTGTGCAAATGATATTAAGATGGAAGCAATTATTTGCCAATTCTGTGGTAAAAATTTACCAAATGGAAATATTGAAACGAAAAATGAAAATCTGATACATAAAGGAGAAAATATAATTAATAATGACAAAACTTGGATATGTGTAAAATGCGGAGAAAAAAATATAAAAACAACTTCAAATATGACTCCAAAATGTAATAAATGTGGAGAATATAAAGCTTAATTTTCAATTAATTTTGAGATATTGACAATATTTTATTAATTATTTATAAATTAATAAGAATTTCTTCAAAAGATTTTCTTAGAACATAATTACAACAATTAAAAGGGGAAAAAATGAAATCATCAAGTCAAGAAGGAATAGGTAAATTTATTGAATTGATTAATAATCAATTTAAAAGCGATTCCATGATAGGAAGCTTTATTATATCAATGAAAGCAAAAATTGGCGTATTATTAATATCAATGAAAAATCGCATGGGAGTTGCCGATCCTTCAAGAAATGCAACAGATACATATGAAAGAGGAAAAAACATTGTTCCTGACTGCATAAAATCCGATGAAGGTGAAATACCAGTTAAACAGTATAATATAGCCATTCTTCGGAATCTTTTTAAATTCGAGCGCGCTGAAGGGCGTATACAAATAACAAATAAGCGTATGATTTTTCGTGCTGCCGGACGCTCTGTTGGAGGAAGAACAACATTGCAGCATGAATATGCAATTAATGATATTGCAGGTGTTGAAACGGTAAAAAATTATAAATTTAGTATTCAATACTTAATTGGCGCAATTTTTATTGTTTGTTTTGCGATATTTTTTATTTCCACATGCTCTTCAATTTTTTCCAATAATAAACCTTCACCAAATAACATAACAATTGCAAGTTATTATATGATGTCGCCTTCACATATACGAAAAGTCTATGCTGAAGAGAGTCAAGCAATTTCTTTGAGAAGGCAAGCGGAAGAACGAGAAAGACAAGCTAGAGTAATGAATAGGGAAACTGCACCTGAGAGAATTAGATTAGCTCGTGTTGATTTAGAAAATGCACAAGAGAAAGAAAGAACAGCACAATCCTATATTCAGCAATATGGAGAAAACAGAAGGATAGATATTGGCGGACGTTATCAATATATCTATATAAATACAACTGAATATCTTAATCAAAGCATTAGGGAGAGAGAAGAAGCTGACAGAGAACTACAGTTATCTCTTACAAATAAAGAGAGAACCGAAGTTGAAGAAAAATCTGCTATTGAACAAAGGGAAATTGCGAGTGCTAAGGAATTAGAAGCAATAAAAAAAAGAGAAACCACAGTAACCGTATGGAAAGTATTAATGACTTTATTGGGATTAATATTGGGAATATGCGGAGCAATTCCGTTTTTTATACTTTATAAAAAATTTGGCTTAAAATTATTTCTTTTAAATTTTAGTATCTTTGGCTTTGCATTGGCTTTAGCGGCAACTGATAGCTCTATATTCAGTTTTTTAAGGTTAATATCTGTCTTAATTACTGTTATATGTATATTTATCATTTGTTTCAGGCCAAATTTGGTTATAAGCATTAAAAATAAAATGGGAGCAGGAGTTGGTCCGATAGATATCCGCCGTAATGAATATATGAATAAAATCATGGGTCTGATTTCTTTAGCTATTGGTTTTTTCCCAATTACTTTCTTTTGGGGAACAAGCATTTCAGGTTTTATATCTAATATTTTTGGATCAAATTCTGATGGGATAATTGGTTCAATATTACCAATATTACTTCCGATTGTTCTCTTAGCTATTTTGTTACCAATAATAATACTTTCTATTCAAAGGAAAAATAATGAGCATGGTTTGGACTCAGGTTTCGCTGAAGTAATTCCTACAAGTGAAACAGAAGATGCTATTCGTGAAATAGGCGCAATTATTAATGATATTCAAAAACTTGGTGATTTAGGCATTGAAAAATGGGCTTCATAAGATACTATTTTAAAAAAGGATGGCTTAGTTATGGATATTGGAACACGTTTAGGAGCAGGGTTAGGAGCGTTAGGTACAGTAGTTGGCGGCTCTGTGTCACCGTTAACCAATGTTGAAAATAATAATTATCATCCAGAATTAAACAATGATATTCCTGCAATTTATCAGAGTATGGATGAGCCAATTAGATCACCTGAACAGGCAGCAGAGCAATTTATTAACAATGATAGTAATTGGAGTAATTCAAATAACGCAGATGAATCTAAACAGCCTGCTGTATTACAGAATGATAATCCATCGGAAGCAACTCAATCAAACACGGCGCAAAAATTAGGAGAAATAGGTGAAAATTTGGAGGATATAGGAGATGGACTTGCAGAAGCAAGTAGGCGCAAAGATGAAGCAAATGAAAATGAGAAACAAAATAGTGCATTAAATAAACCCGAACTAGCTGTTACAAATGATAAAGATCCAACACAATATCAAGAACAATATATTGATAATGGACAGGATTATTACAATGGAATTGGTTATTAAAGCTATTTATGAAAAAAATTGAAATATTTGAAGGAAATACTCTTCATAACATACCAGTTCAATATGATATTAATAATCAGATTTGTGCGTTTCATGGTGTTGGAGTAGATAATTTAAATTTAACTGTTCCATTAGATGCGGAATTATTAAGTAGACATTTAATGTTTTTAGGCGGAATCGGTACTGGGAAAACCAATGCTATTGAACAAATAATTTCACAATTAAAGCGAAATATGACTTTAGACGATGTGATGATTATTTTTGATACAAAAGGTGATTTTTATCGCTCTTTCTATAAACCAGGTGACATTGTAATAAGTAATGATGATACTGCAACAGGTTCAAATAATCCTGACTATTGGAACATTTTTAACGAGATAGAAAATGATGAGCATTTGGAAGAAAATATTATAGAAATATCAAAAACATTATTTCAACAAAAACTGGAAAAAACAAATCAACCGTTTTTTCCTAATGCCGCAAAAGATTTATTTGCCTCTGTTTTAACTCATTTTACAAGAAACAAGGAAACGCTTAAAGCAGACAACCAAACATTAAGATCGTTTTTTGATTCCTCACAAACAGCACAATTACGTGAGATATTAAATCAACATGACGATATGAAAGCAATGATTAGTTATATTGCAGATGACCGCTCCCCTCAAACACAGGGTGTTATGTCAGAATTACAACAAATATCTCGTGAAATATTTTTAGGTAATTTTAAAAAGAAAGGCGCATTATCCATTAGGAATTTAGTTCGGAGCAAAGGAAGTAAAATAATATTTATTGAATATGATATTGGAATTGGAGCAATGCTTTCACCGGTATACAGTCTTCTGTTTGACTTGGCGATAAAAGAGGCATTATGTCGAAAAAAAAGCGAAGGGAATGTTTATCTCATTGCAGATGAATTTAAATTAATTCCCAATTTACAACATATTGACGATGCTGTAAATTTCGGACGAAGTCTAGGTGTAAAATTAATGATAGGTATCCAAAATGTGGAGCAAATTTATGAATCTTACGGTGAACAGCGTGCCAGAAGCATTATGTCCGGATTTCTTACAACTATCGCATTTAGAGTGAATGACGCTTCATCAAAATATTATATCCAGAATTTATTTGGTGGAAATAGAAAAAAAGATATTTATATGTCTACAGTTCAAACAAAAGGTATTATAGAAAATATAAGAGAAGCACACGTTGTGGAAGATTGGGATATAAGTAATTTAGAACTAGGCGAAGCGATTATTGGCTTACCTGGAAAGTCGCCCTTTAAATTCAAATTCAAGAAAGTATAATTTTTTAAATTTTATACTTAATAGGAGATAGCTATGAAAAATAAATATTTATATTTAATTATTTGCATTGTTCAAATTTCATTTATTATTGGATGCCAGCGTATACAAAATGAATCACAAGCTAATAACCGTCCACAAGGCGATTTCAATTACAGTATAATTGGAACTGGAAATAACCGGACATTAACAATTACAGGATATAGCGGTTCTGACACTCAGGTTATTATACCTTCTTCTATTGATAATATTCAAGTAACTGTAATAGGTGCAAGAGCTTTCCGAGGATCAAAAATTACTAGTGTGATCATACCAGCGACTATTACAACAATACGAGACAATGCTTTTTCAGATACAAATCTCAACAGTGTTACTTTTTTAGGAGATATGAACATTAGTAATATATCTAATACATATGATATGGCATTTGGTACTTCAACTTATCCCTTTCCTGGTAATGGACTTAGTGTTCTTTATCCATTTAGAGGACCAGGAAAATATGTTTTAAATAATAATTCTTGGTCTGGTCCTGTATCTAATCGATAGAATTATTAGTTAATAGAAATTGAGGAACCAGAACTTCGAATTGTGAAATTAAATATGATACACGTTTTTAAAGAGCCTGAACCTATATAATTTCATATATTTTTATTAAAAAAAAACACACTTATTTTCTCTTTTCTCTATGCTATCTGTGTATGAGTTAAAGCAAGTTCTCATACGGGAGGTAGAAGGTATTTTTATGATGTAGTGTATCGAATAAAAAGCCCATACATTTCTTATCAATGAAAAAAAGTAACTTCTTCCTTCTCAGTCATGTAAAACGCCACTTTCAACCAATATATAGGTGAGGCAGAAATGTCTCATGGAGATTTTATGTATAAAAAAATATCGTTTCGTTCATTTTAATAGCCTGTTTAATTCTAGGCTCCTGCGCAATAGATGATACGGATATGTCTGTATCCCTGCCGGATATTCCTATATCCGATACTCCGTCAGCCGAAGATACGCCGGTATCAGAAGAAAAAGAAGCAACGGAACCGCCTGAATCCGACGGCCAACAGGAGATTGAAGAATCCCCTGTATCCGTTGAAACGCCGCAAGTAGTTGAACCTCCCATACATGATGAATCGCATGGTGAAGAACCGCCTACAGTTTACCGGATACCGGGATTGATCATCAAAGAAATAGGCATCGAATCAGTTATAGTGTCAGGAGCGATAAGAGCGGAGTTTATAGAATTCATAATAAAGACAGACGGCAATTTAGGCGGCTTACTTGTTTTTATTCTCGCCAATTCCGCTTCCCCTGTTCAAACGATTTACGATTTTCCTGCAGCCGAAGTAAAGAAAGACGATTTATTAGATTTGTTCAATAACTTCAGTTTATTGAACAACTTCCTATAAAAATTCGTTTTTGCAAGGCTTTAGCCTGAAAAAACGTAAGACTTGTGAGATAACCAACTATGTTATCGAACAAGTCTAATAGTCCTTCACTTTCGCACATCAGACCCGTCAAGCATAGACGAACTTGGCTCTAACCTTGCCGAATCAGGCGGCCAGAATTCTTCCCCAACCACCCGTGACCTATGGCTTTCAGGTACAGACAAACGGCTCTATAAAACCGCCATCGTCTATATAGCGAATTTAAACGGTAATATACTTGATGCTGTAATAATGTCAGACAGTCCGTCTGCCTCATGGCAATCTGCAGAATTTACCAAAACCGCCGCATTAATTAACGCACAAAACGCATGGTCAGGTTTACCGTTCAATAGCAGCAACGCAACATCGACACGTACCATCAACCGTTACGCCGTAGCGCAATCTACAGTAAATTCAAGCGCAAACTGGTACCTCCAGCGAAGCTTCTAGGTACATCGCCCCGACAAGCGGAGCAACCCCGGGGGCGCCAAATCGTTAGCGGTATTCCATGTTAAAACGTGCCTTAACTTTGTTAAGGTGCGTTTTTTTTTGTTTCGTTGTAAATAAAATCATCTTTAAATCATTTTCTCACTATTGTTTTTATGGAGAGTTCGTAGTTATAATGTAAATTAAATGCTTTTGGAGTAGAAATGAGACACATTTTTAATATAATTTCTCATAATATTATTCCGGTATTAATTTTTACATGTATTACCGTAATAATTATTACATTGATAAAAACAATAAACGCCAATATTCTGGCTAAGAAAGAAACGGAATTAAAAATATTAGAAGAAAAAAGAGCAATATTAGAACTGGAATTAAAAAAGCAAAATAATCAAATTACTTTACTTGAAGCGGAAAATAAAAAATACGACAATTTGATTAATAATTCATAGACTTTTTTCAAGGAGCGCTTAATAGTGCCTTGTTTCTTTTTTGTAAAATAATGAATGATATAATTTTAGAAACAGAAAGATTACAATTAAGGTATCAGAGAAATAATGATCTGAATTTTCTTATCGATTTATGGACTGATAATGTAATTACAGAATATGTCGGAGGATCAAGGGATAAAGGCAATTTAATTAAAAGTTTCAA
>JGI24695J34938_10002228_pt1 | contig 15057 bp, 11 predicted proteins | sample TergutCo191P3_FD_34938 | JGI IMG/M metagenome (IMG submission 34938) | reverse complement strand
TTGTTACAAGAGTCAGCACGACAGAAATCGCGGCGGCGCGCGGCCAGTTGCGCTCACCCTTTAAAAAGTCGGCGATTCGCTGGCCAAGCATGTAGGAATCCATTCCGCCTACGAGCATTGGAACAGCGTACGCGCCGAAAATCGGGATAAATGTAAAAAGCACCGCGGTGAAGATGCCGCCTCTTATATTAGGCAGAAGGATTTTAACAAGCGAAGTGAATTTATTAGCGCCGAGATCGCGCGCCGCTTCCAGAAGCGAGAAGTCAAATTTGTCAATAGTCGCGTATAACGGCAGGATCGCGTACGGAAGATACATATAAACAAGAACAAGAATAACCGCGTTTTGATTGTAAAGGAAAGATATATAATCATTTATCACGCCAAGACGCAGCAGCAGCTCATTTAAAAAACCGTTGTTGCCGAGAATGTTCATCCACGCGAATACCCTGATTAAAAAATTTGTCCAGAACGGAATTATGATAAGCAGCAGGAACAGCGTCTGATGCCTGCTTCTCGCGATGCTGTAACCGCACGGGAGCGCTATCAGAATCGTTATCAATGTCGCCGCGACCGCTGTAAAAATTGTGCGGCCTGTAATGTTCATCAGCACAGGGTCTGTCAGATAACGGTAAGCGTCAAGAGAAAATTCCCACGCGACGCCAAGGTGCATATCTCTTTTCAGGAAGCTGAAGATAAAAATGATCGCGATAGGAGCCAGAAAGAAGAGAGTGAACCATGCCGCCATGGGCATTGAGTAGAGCGGGCCTTTGTTCCTGGCCGCCAGTTTCACGACTTTACCTCGACTATATATCCGTCAAGAGCGCTCCATGAAAGGTAGACAGAGTCTTTCCAGCGTATATCCGGGCCTTCGTCCGAGTAATTCGCGTGCTGTTTTATCACGCGGATTAGGGTTTTATCCGTTACCTGGACATAGAATTTTGTCTGGAAGCCTGAGTAAATCGGCTCGTCTACAGTTCCCTGAAGAAGGTTTATATCATCGCGTTTTGTCGAAGGTTTCTCTTTTGTGATAACGATTTTTTCCGGCCTGATTGTAAAGCTGACTTTCTGCCCGGCCTGTACTTCATCGACATCCGTTACTTTAATTTTTCCAAGTTCGGGAATGTCAAGGTCTACCATATATTCGCTGACACCCTCAAAATCATGAAGTTTTACTCTCTCTACTTTTGTGATTGTGCCGTCGAACAGATTTGTATCACCTATAAAGCGCGCGACAAAATCCTTCGCGGGGCTTTCATAAATTTCATGAGGAGTGCCGATTTGCAGGATGTCTCCCTGATTCATCACGGCGAGGCGGTCGGATACGGAAAGCGCTTCCTGCTGATCATGCGTCACGTAAATAAAAGTGATGCCGATCTCGTCGTGGATGCGGTCAAGCTCGATAAGCATGTGCTGGCGGAGTTTCGCGTCCAGCGCCGAAAGCGGTTCGTCAAGCAGCAGAACGCGCGGCTCGTTAATTAGCGCGCGGGCGATCGCGACCCGCTGCTTCATTCCGCCGGAAAGCTGGCTCGGTTTTTTATCTGCATGACCTTCCAGCCGCACTAGCTCAAGGTACTGCCGCACCTTGCTTTTTATGTCCGCGGGTGATTCGCCTTTTAAACGCGGGGAAAACGCGACATTCTCGAATACTGTCAGGTGGGGAAAAAGCGCGTAATTCTGAAAAACTGTGTTTGTCGGCCTTTTATTTGGAGGCAGGGTAAGCACATCGTCTCCGTCCAGAGTTAAATTCCCGGAATCAGGATGCTCAAAGCCGGCGATTATTCGCAGCAGAGTAGTCTTTCCGCATCCTGACGGCCCCAGCAGGGAAAAAAATTCTCCCTTTTTTATTTCCAAGCTCACATTTTTGAGCACCTCGAAATCACCGAAGGATTTGCATATTCCGCCGATGATAACATTGCTTCCTTTCAATATATTCCTTCCAGCCTCTCTTCAGGATCTATATTGCCGGGCTTTACGGCGCGAACATCCCATGTCGTCCAATTTAATTACAAAGCGTAACTTTCAGTAACAATGAGGTTTTTTGTCAAATTTGTCAAGACATCGAAACGGCTTTTACGCGTCGCAAGCGGCAAAAGCACCGCGTTTTATAGTTTTAAATACCGCGGCGAAATTTTTCAGATAACTATTATTATTCAAATGAAACATGTATAATCAGCGTATGTTAAATTTAGGCATTGACGTTGGTTCCACAACTGTCAAAGCGGTTCTGATACAGCCGGAAACAAAGGAAGTGCTTTTTTCCGGCTACGAGCGCCATCACGCCTGCCAGAGTGAAAAAGTATATTCCTTTTTAAAAGAGATTTATTTTAAATACCCTAACGAGAATATTAGGCTTGCTCTATGCGGTTCGGGAGGCCGAATTATCGCTAACACGATAAACGCGCCTTATATTCAGGAAGTAGTCGCCAACTCTATCGCGGTCAGAACGTTTTATCCGCGGACACAGGTTGCTGTCGAACTAGGCGGGCAGGACGCTAAAATCATCTTTTTTTACCATGATACAGCTTCAGGGCGGCTTCTAGCCGGCGATATGCGGATGAATGGAAGCTGCGCGGGCGGGACAGGAGCGTTTATCGACGAAATCGCGTCCCTTCTGCGAATTCCGGTCGAGGAATTTGACGATTACGCGTCCCGCGGCACTCAGGTTTACGATATTTCAGGAAGATGCGGGGTTTTCGCTAAAACTGATATCCAGCCGCTTTTGAATCAGGGCGGCATTCCCGAAGATATCGCGTTATCAACATTTCACGCGATCGCGAAGCAGACAATCGGCGGGCTCGCGCAGGGGCTTGAGATAAAGCCGCCTGTAATCTTTGAAGGCGGGCCTTTAACTTTTAATCCCGCGTTAATCAAGGTTTTCGCGGAAAGGCTCGGCCTCAAAAGCTCCGACATTATAGTGCCGCCTAAAAGCGAAACCTTTGTCGCTTACGGGGCGGCTCTTTCTGTTAATGAGTTTTTTAGCGATTACAATGAAAATTTCAGCCCCGAGGCAGCGCTCACGTCCCTTTCCATGTACAGGGAAATCGTTACGGGAAACGCCGATAAGCTTAACGCCGTTTTTTTCGCGGACTCAAGAGAACGCGAGGAATTTCTTGAGCGCCACAAGACTCATAATATCGTAAACGATGTAGAGACGCTTAAAAAGCTGAAAGGCGGGACTGTCCGCGTATACCTTGGCATTGACGCTGGATCTACTACCACTAAGTTTGTGCTGATAGACGAGGAAGAAAACGTAATTGACAGTTATTACAGCCCGAACAAGGGCGAACCGTTAAAAGTTGTCAGACAGGCGTTACTCGACATTCATAAAAAATACAAAGACGCCGGTATCAATTTAGAAGTTATAGCTCTTGGGACAACCGGTTACGGAGAGCTTCTCTTTGATAAAGCGCTTGGCGCTGATTTTCACACTGTTGAGACTGTCGCGCACGCAGCGGCCGCGCGAAAATATGTTCCGGGCGTTACTTTCATTCTTGACATCGGCGGACAGGACATGAAGGCAATCAATATCTCCAATAACATAATCACGAATATAACCGTTAACGAAGCGTGTTCCTCAGGCTGCGGATCGTTCCTTGAGACATTCGCCGGAACTCTGCATATTCCTGTCGAGAAAATAGCGGAGAAAGCTTTTGGCGCGAAAAATCCCGCGAGGCTTGGGAGCCGCTGTACCGTTTTTATGAACAGCACGATAATTACAGAGCAGAAAAACGGTAAATACGCTGATGACATCATGGCAGGGCTTTGCCGCTCAATTATTGAGAATGTGTTTACAAAGGTTGTGCGGATTTCAAATCCAGCGCAGCTCGGCGGCAATATCGTTGTACAGGGCGGAACTTTTAAAAACGACGCTGTGCTGCGCGCGCTTGAGCAGTATCTGGAAAGAAATGTAATCCGCGCCCCGTATCCCGGCGAGATGGGCGCTATTGGCATTGCCTTGCTGACTAAACGGGAAATCGCTGAGAACGGGTATACCTCTCCTCATGGAGCGAGTGACCGTTCCCGCTTTATCGGGTTCGAGGCTCTTGAGAATTTCAGCTACACTCAGGAAGCTAATCTGATCTGCGGTTTTTGTACCAATAACTGCAACCGCACGCTTGTGCGTTTTTCCGGTCTTCCTTTCGCGGCGGCTGACCTGACATGGGTTACCGGAAACCGTTGCGAGCGCGGAGAAATTGTCGGTGACCCGTCAAATCCCGCGGTAAGGGAAGAAGCGGCGAAAATCACCGCGGTTATGAATTCAGTGCCGGATATGATTAAAATCCGCGAGGAACTTCTTTTTAAGGATTATTCTTTCACCCGGCTGCTGCCTGAGAAAGACATTACGATTGGAATTCCCAGAGTCCTTGATTTCTGGCGGGATCTTCCTTTCTGGAAATCCTTCTGGGGCGCTCTTGGGTTTAAAGTAAAAGTTTCCAGAAAGAGCTCTAAAAAACTTTATGAGCAGGGGCTTCAGTTTGTCGCTTCGGATACTGTCTGTTTTCCGGCGAAACTAATCCACGGGCATATTATGGATCTCTGTAACAGTAAAGTAGACCGGATATTTTTCCCTCAGATAAACCGCCTGCCGCCTGATAACCTTGAGCGGTTCAGCACTCATACCTGTCCTGTATTAAAAAGTTACCCTTTGTCTATTCGTTACTCGAATGACCCTGAAGGTAAACATGGTATCGCGCTTGACTCGCCGCTGTTCCACTGGTTTTCCGACAAGGATCGTGATTTTCAGCTTTGCCGTTTTATCGGGGAAACGTTCAACATTCCGCGGAACGCCTGCCTTGCGGCAATCAAACAGGGGATTGCGTCTTTAGCGGAATTCAACAAAACGCTTGTCGGGTACGGCGTAAAAATTATCGAGGAAACCGAAAAGAAAGGCGGGTTCGCTGTTGTCATTACAGGCCGCCATTATCAGTACGATGATCTTGTAAACCATAATTTATCAAAGTATTTCACGAATACCGGCGTGCCCGTTCTTACTGTAGACTCGCTGCCGGACATAGGGAAAATTTCTCTCGCTAAATCGCGGCTTGACATTACTAACAATAACCACGCGCGCCTGTTAACCGGCGCGATCTTCGCGGCGGAACACCCGGCGCTTGAGTATGTTGATATTTTCAGTTTCGGCTGCGGGCATGACGCTCTCTATACCGATGAGATAATCCGTATCATGGATGAGATTTCCGGCAAGTCCCCGCTTATTTTAAAAATGGACGAAAGTGAAATCGCCGGTCCGCTCAGGATTAGGGTACGCTCATTTATCGAGACAGTGAATATCCGGCGTAAAAATAATACTTTTAACGTCAAACCGTTAGGTGATCCGTTCCCAGTGAAATATTATAAGGAAGACAGGCAGAAAAAAACGATACTTATCCCGAATGTGAGCAGGGCTTTCTGCCTTGTATTGACTTCATGCCTTAACCACAGGGGGATCAGGGCGGAGCCGCTTCCGATGGGGAGCCTTGACGCGATCGCTATGGGAAAAAAATACGTGCATAACGATATTTGTTTCCCTGCGCAGATTGTTATCGGTGAAGCTATTCTCGCGCTTAAAAGCGGCAAGTACGATCTTAACAATATCGCGGTTGGCACAGGCAAGTTAATCTGCGACTGCCGCCTTGCTAATTACACAGTGCTTGCCAGAAAAGCGTTAGATGAAGCAGGTTTTTCCCATGTGCCGGTTGTCGCCACTGATTTATACGACACTAAAAACGCTCACCCCGGCCACAGGTTCACTCCGCTGGATTACGCCAGAATACTTATGGGATTTACGGAAACCGACGCGCTGGAATTTCTCAGGCGTAAAATAAGACCGTATGAAATTATAAGCGGTGAAACAGACCGCGTTGTAGAAAACGCTTTTCTGGAAATAGCCGAGGGATTTGTGAAAAGCGGCATCCCCGGCTCATTAAAGGCTTTTAAAAAAGCGGTAAAGGATATTTGCAAAGTCCGGTATGACAGGAGCAGATTAAGGGACGTGGTTTTCATTCAGGGCGAGTACCTTTTAACTTTTCATCCCGGCTCCAACCTTGAGATTGAGCGCTATCTTGAGAAAAACGGAATGGAAGTCGCTCTTCCCAGAATGCATGATATTTACCGTCAGCTTTTTGTATATCACACTGTCGCGGAAATGAACGATTTCAAAGTAAAACACTCATTGTTTGATACCCTTTATTCAAGAGCCGGAAACAAGTTCGCCGATGTCGCGAGCGAAACAGTAGATAAAATCGCTGGGCGGCACCCTTTGTATGAAAACGCGCTGCTTCTTCCGCAGGCTGCAAAGTTAAGCGATCCTATCATGCATCATTCGGTAATGTCCGGGGAGTCTTATCTGATATCCGCTGATATTCTGCACAACATAGAAAAAGGCGTACGCTCTTTTGTAATTCTGCAGCCGTTTGGCTGTCTTCCAAATCATATTTGCGGAAGGGGAGTCATTAAAAAAATTAAGGAGCTTCATCCCGACATTCAGATTCTTCCGCTGGATTATGATCCCGATGTAAGTTTCGCGAATATTGAAAACCGCCTGCAGATGCTTATAATGAACGCGAGGAACTTTAAAAAGGTGTCCGCGTAATGTTCGGGTTAAGCTTTCCTGAGATAATTTATTTATTTTTCTTTTTTTCTGTTTCAGGCTGGATTGGCGAATGTATAATGGAGTCTACAGTCCGCAGGCGTTTTGTAAGCAAAGGTTTTTTCAAAGGCCCTTATGTGCCGGTGCACGGCGTAGGAGCGTTTGTTATTTACTGGCTTTGCATGCCCTTAAAGCAGTATCCGTATCTGGTATTCATAATCAGCACGCTGGTCTGTACTGTTATTGAGTATCTTGCCGCGATCATCTTAGAAAAAGTTTTTGGCTCTAAAGGATGGGATTACACAACATATCCGTTTACAAAAAAGTGCCATTACAAGGGGCGAATCGCTGTAACAACATCTTTGTTTTTTGGCCTTGTCTCAATGGGAATCATATACTTTTTCTGGGATGTAGGCGTATTTCTCATGAATTTAACAGTAGAAAAGCCTCTCTTAATAATCGGTATTGTGTTATGCGCCATTTTTTTGATTGATCTTATTTATACCGGAACGCGGGCTATTAAAAATAAAATCGCGGGAATCCCAAATAAAACAGCCGGCATTGAGCATATAGCTGAACAGCGAAACAATGATAAGGGCTCCTCCGCGGCATGAAAAACACCGGGCAGTTTGAAAATTTCGCGAAAGAAATTCTTGAAAGTGAAATATTCGGTCAAAACAAATCCTACATTCAGCATGGCAGCATAACCGTATATGAGCATTGCTATGAGGTAGCCAGACTTAGTTTTAGCATGGGGGAATTCTTTAATGTAAAAGATAAAGAGAGCATGGTCCGCTCAGCGCTATTACATGATTTTTTTCTGTACGACTGGCATGTTCCTGAAAAAATGTGGTCGCTGCACGGATGGACCCATCCTGTCACAGCCGCGGAAAACGGCAAAAAATATTTTAACGTAAGCGAAAAGGAATACTCTATGATACGCACGCATATGTGGCCTTATACACTTTTTCATTTTCCGCTGTACGGAGAAGGCTGGATTATCTGCCTCGCTGATAAACTGGTTTCGTTATGGGAAACTTTATTCAGACGCTTTAAAAAGAAGATCAGATAACTATTTGATTTATGGTAAATTTCAGAAAATAGCGCCGGCTCATCATTATTAACATCTCTATACTTGCGTGTTTTTCAGAATGTTATCAAGACTCGCGATCATATATAACGGAATTGAATAGAGACCGCCGGCCTTTCCGAAATTTCTCAATGATGAGCGGATAACATGTTTTGGGTTATACATGCTGGTGTACACATTAAGACTTTTTGATTTCTTTCGAATTCCCGATTTTACTTCTATCGGGACAATCTCATTTTTCCATTGAATGATAAAATCAAGCTCCGCCTCTCCTTTATCTCTGCCCCAGTAGTACGGCTTAAAACCTGCTGTAATAAGCTCCTGCGCTACAAATTGTTCCGAAATAGCTCCGTTAAAAACGCTTAATAGATCGTTTGAGTTTTCAAAAAAAATGGTGATATCAAGTTCGGATTTCGCGCAGAAGAGTCCTGTATCGAGCATATATAACTTGAATGTCTTTTCGTCCGCGAAACTCGCGAGCGGCAGCATATTATCTTCCGCGCGCGTAACTTTGTAAGCAAGCCGCGTGTTAAAAAGCCAGTTCATCGCGTCCTGATATGTACAAGCTCTAGCGTTGTCTAAAAGTTCTTTATATATAAATTTCTTTTTCTCTTTCGCGAGATGTCTGGGGATTGAGTTCCAGATCATATCTACCTTTGGGGCATTTACCGCGGTTATATGTTTTGAGAAATCATCTTTGTAATCCGCCAGTATATTGTTTTGAATAATCCGCGCTTCTCTTAAATCCTGATTCGCTGCGTAAGCGCCCACCGCTTTTGGCATACCGCCTACCAGATAATATGTTTTCAGCAGTTTTTCATAATCGCCTGCCGCCGGGCGTATTAAGTCAAAGTCCATGTTTTTCAGAGTTTGCGCATAACGCTCCATGCCAATGCCGTCCAGAAACTCATAAAATGAAAACGGATAAATCGTTAAACGATCTACTTTACCTACAGGAAAACTGCCATGCGTAGCTGCGCCGAGAAAGCTGCCTGCCGCGATTATATGGTACTGCGGAGCTTCTTCGCGGAAATATTTTAACGCGTTTAAAGCGCGGGTTGATTCCTGTATTTCATCCAGTATTATCAGGGTATCCGCCGCTGTTATAGGCGTGTTAAAACGCTGTTCAAGGCTGTTAATTATTCGCGCGGGGCTTAAATCATCGTCAAAATAGGAGGAAAGATCACGTTGTTTTTCAAAGTTAAGTGATACTACGTTTTCATATTCGTTTTTCCCGAATTCCTCCATTAGCCAGGTTTTTCCTGTCTGGCGAGCCCCCAATAACAAAAGCGGCTTGCGGTCAGGCGAGTTTTTCCATGTTAATAAGTCAATATACGCGTTTCGTTGCATTTATTTTTATTATAGTCATATATTTCTACATTTTTCAAGGGAATAAGGTAGAGAAGACTACATTTTTCGGCGGAATAATGTTGAGAGGGCTGCGTTTTTCGGGGGAAAAATGTAGAAGCGGGCATAGAATTTTTAGTACTCCACTTTCCATAAAAAAAGCCCATGCGGCGGCAAGGTAGGGCCTGCGAGCGGGCGTTCTCCTGCCGTTATAATCTCCCGGAGTTTTTCAGGCGGAGTTTTCATTTCTTCGTAGTGCAAAAAAGTTCCGGCTATTGAGCGGGCCATATTGCGCAAAAACGCGTTGGCGCGGATCTCAAAAACAAGGGAGTCTTTTTCCGCGTAAAAGTAAGAGCTGTATATATAACGGTTTTTTGACTTGCTTGTATCTCCAGCGCCGGCGAAAATTGTACAGTCTGTTTCACCTAACAGAAGCCTGCCGTAGGAGTTTAAAAGCTCCAATGAAGGGAAACGCCGCAGCCGCAGATGATAGCGGCATTCGTGAGGCATCGGAGCTGATGTCCGGCATAAAAACTGATAACGGTAAAGACGCGATTTAGCGCTGAAGCGGGCGTTAAAAGCGCTGTCGGTTTCGCGTGAGTAAATGATACGCGCGTCGCGCGGGAGCAGGGAGTTCAGCGCGGGCGTAAAACGGTCCGGGGCGATGCTTTCGATATCAGTGCAAAAGCTGGCGGCTTGTCCCGCGGCGTGCACGCCGGAGTCCGTTCTTCCCGCGCCGGTAACGCTGACATGATGACCGTGCATTTTAAAAAGCGCGTTTTCTATTTCGCCCTGAACAGTACGCTCATTCTCCTGCCTCTGCCATCCGCGGAAATCAGTGCCGTCATACGCGATGATTAACTTTATGTTTCTAACCATGATACTTATATGCTAATTTTGCTCGCGGGCTTAATAACCGGACTTTCAGGCTGCCGGCTGTTGATTCCGCGCTTCGCTTTATGCATTCTCGGAAAGCTCTTTGTTAATAGTATCATACAGTTTTCTTGCCTGTTCAAGAAAAGCGCCGGGTTTATCCTTTGATGATTTTCCCATGCCGAATAGTTTCGCGATTGTGCGGCGGGCTTCTTCTAAAGAATCTTTTCTCTCTTCCGGGCTGTGCGCGGGGCCGTATTTATATCGAAGATGAGCGCACATGTAAAGCATTCCTTCGTATGAATAGTTTTTATCGGTATCAGGCCCGAACGCTTTAAGGCCGGAAAGAGTCTCTCTTCCGCTCTGTTCGCGGGAGAGCGCTTCGCAATACAGGTACTGAGCTTTTTTTCTGAATAGGGTGCCCAGCCAGTCATAGTGCTGTTCGGGATACCTTTTATGAAGCTCGTCAATGAGCCACGCGCAGCGAATAGCCGCGAGCCCCTGTTTGATTGTTGGTGAAGTCGGTTTATTGTAATAATCATAACAGCGCATAACAAGATAATGGGACGCGGCGCCTTCCATCAGAGTTCTGTTTTCCTGAAAATTTAAATCCGGAAAAACAAGAAGAGCTTCTTTCATTCGTTTATCGTTTTCTTCCTTTACTTTTTTCAGATTTTCTTTTGGCAAGAGCGGAAAGTCCATGTCTGAAGATGAAAACCAGCATTTTGGGCAGACGATAGCCAGATAAACAAGAGGAAAAATTTCTCCGTATTTTGCAGACGGCTCATACAGCCTGTGAAGCTCCTCTGTCAGTTTTCCGGCTATTAATCTTCCGCCGCCTGAGAGAAGCTCCTCTTTGTTAAACTTAGCGGAGCATACCGGGCATTCGTACACTTTCTTCGATTGAAATGTTATTTTTAATTCTTTTTCTTCCTCAACTTTTTTCGCCATGACTCCCCTCCGGTAATAGCCTCAAGTTACGGTGATGATTCCAAAATTATCACGGCGGCCGCGTATTCTCTTTCATGTGACAGAGAAACATGTATCTTTTGAGCGCCGGATTCCTCAAATTTTTTCCGCGCTGTATCAAGCAGGACTAACCGCGGTTTTCCGTTTTCATTGTTTAAAACCAATATATCCTTTAGAGATATGCCTCTCATTCCGGTTCCCAGAGCTTTTCCAAACGCTTCTTTAGCGGCGAATTTCGCGGCCAGACTTCGCGCGGCGTTTTTCTGTCCGTTTAAAATTTTTGACAGTTCATCGTTATGAAAGTGTTTTTCCAGTAATCCTTTTTTCTCCAGCCATTTATTCATGCGGTTTACCTGCACAACATCAACGCCTATTCCGGTAATCATTGTACTTCATCTCCGGCTGCCGGTTCATCCTCACGTTCATTAACATCTTCTTCTATGAGTTCTTCCGCCGCGGGTACCTCCGCCGCGGTTTCTGCCGCGCGCTCCTCGCGCGCGATCCGGCTGATTATGCCGCGGAATTCAAGAATTCTGCTGCCCTGAATGGAGATCAAAGGATTCTCATTTATTATATTCACCATAATAGAGAAATCCTCATACCTCCTGTCAAGACTGATTGTTTCTGTGCTAAATTCGACATGGCTGTCAAGGGAGCTGCGGGGACCTACCGCGGACACGCTTCCCGGGATTACCGTCTGATATGACAATTCATACCCTTGCGCGACTGCCCCGGATAATACCGGAAATACCGGTACGTTACGTGTAATTCTCTGTTCAAGAACTATTTGTATATCAACCGGCTGCGCGGAAATTTCAAGCGGTTCAACTCCCAGCGCGCTCCCTTTTTTTCTGATCTGCACCGGCACTCTGTAACTGCCTTCATTTATATATCGTCCAAGGTCGATATACGCTTCGATATCTTCCTCAAGGATCGGCTGTATCGCGTCAGCCTCTCCCCTTAGAGAGACTCTCGCGGAGCCCGTGATGTTCGATGAGGGCAGAAGAGTTTCACTGGGTTCAATGATCAGAGGAACCGTGAAAAAACGGGTTTCCAGAGTATTCATCCGGTAGAAGACTGAAATTATTACAGCGGCCGCGAGTGACAGAACTTTTACAGGCCATTTATTCGTAATTAAAGAGAGGAGTTTCGCCTTATTCAATAAGAACCTCCCCTTCCTCATTCGCTGAATTCTTTCTGTCTGCCTTCTGTATAAATGATTCTTTTCTGCCCCTGCCGGATACGCTGCTGTGCGAAAACAGGTTTTCCTTTCCGGGTTCTTCGCTCCCGAATCCGTCGTTTTCCGTGCCCTCGGTTCTGTGGCCCGGCTGCGATCTTAAAAGCTCTGTTAATTTGCGCGTAACTTCGGCGGCAGTTAAGTCATAGTAAAGTTTCGCGTCATACGCGAGTGAAATCGCTCCCGATTCTTCCGAGACAACCAGTATGACAGCGTCTGACTGCTCAGCCATGCCAAGACTTGCCCTGTGGCGCGTTCCGAAATTTTTGCGTATATCCTGTCTTTCCGACAGCGGCAGAAAACAGCTAGCGGCGGTAATTTTTCCGTTTTGTATTATCATCGCTCCGTCATGCAGCGGCCCGTCAAATTCAAAAACCGCGATTATCAGGCTTGAGGAAATTTCCGCGTTTATCCTTGTTCCGGTCTCGATAATGTCTTTTATATTGATCTTTCTGGGGAAAACCACAAGCATACCGCGCCCGCGCTGTGAAAGGAGTTCCGCCGCTGTTATAACAGCGTCCAGTTTCCCGATTTGAACAGTCGCGTTCGGCCTGAAGAAATTTGTCTGCCCAAGCCGCATGAAGATCTTTCTAAGCTCAGGCTGGAAGACAATCGCTACCGCGATAAAAAGCCCCGGCGCTATCATGGTCAGAACCCACCGTAAGGTGGTCAGGTTAAGGAGGAAGGCGATACCGTAGACAAGAGCGAGGAAGCCCGCCCCTTTTACAAGCGGGAGAGCCTGTGTTTTCTCAAGCAGCTCATAACCTTTGTATAAAATAAACGCGAGCAGGGCGACATCCAGTATAGGACGGATAATCTCGTAAATTGAATAAAGCCTTTGAAACAGCGCCATTTGTTTACTATATCATAGTTAAAGCCTGTTCGCGAAGTTCCTTAATTCCGCGGACGCTTTAAACTGATTCAGCCTGTCATAATGCGCGGCGGTTGAGAGCATCTCTGCCTTCAGCAGGCTTCTGGCTTCTTCATTGTTCAGATTCGCCTGCAGATCAGGAATGATTATATAAACTCCCGCGCGCAGAACATCAGGATTTGTGATTGTCATATTCGCGAGCCTTATAAGCGGAAAATAATACATGTTTTCCCTGCCGTATAATTTCGCGGCGACGTGTGAAAGCGAATCGCCTCTGACAACCCTGTAGTTACCCGCTCCTCTCATTACTATTTCCCGCGCGGGAGTAATAGGCATAGGGGGAGCTGTTACAACAGGAGTCGGCGCAGGCGCGGTCTCGGGTGTTCGCGCAACTGCGGTAACGGGAGCCGGCTCCGCAGGGGGGGGTGCAACAGGTTCAGATTCCCGCGCGATGACCGGAGCGGGCTCAGACGGCGCCGGCGCGGGAATGATTACAGGCGCTGGTTCGGGAGTACCGGCGCATCCTGTAAGTACGCAGGCGGTAATTAATACCGCTAATATAATCTTTTTCATTTTCCCACTTCCTGTTTTATTCGTGCTGTTATAAAACTTTTACTTTTAATTCAGCTAGTTAAATTTTAATATCATTACGGTATTCTTGTCCAGCCGCGTGAATATTTTTATCGCGATTCTCCGGGATCTAGCCCCCGGCCTTCATCCCTTGTATAATATTTTCATGCTGCCAAATTTAATTAAATATATTCTGAAGGATAAGCCGCAGTCTCAAATTGTCATGGTCTGCGGATGGGTCAGGACAAAGAGGGATATGAAGAACCTCGTTTTTGTTGAAGTTAACGACGGTTCCTGCTTTTCCGGGATTCAATGTACCTTTGATAAGGGAAACATTTCTGATGTGATGACGCGGCAGGCTCTTGATTCGCTTACCACAGGCGCTTCTGTAAAAATCAGCGGAAACCTTGTTCCTTCTCCGGCGTCGGGTCAGGCGGTTGAAGTCGCCGCCGGTTCTCTTGTCATTTTAGGAGAGGCTCCCGCGGAAAATGTCAGCGGTTCCAGCCGCGATGACACCGCACAGCCTGAGATAGAAATACAGGCGTACCCGCTTCAAAAAAAACGGCACTCTCTTGAATTTCTTCGTGAGATCGCGCACCTGCGCGCGCGCACCAACACCTTTGGGGCGGTCACCCGTCTTCGAAGCAAAATGGCGTTCGCTATTCACAGTTTTTTTCACGGCAGGGATTTTCATCTCCTTCATACGCCGGTTATAACAGCAGGAGACTGCGAAGGCGCTGGAGCAATGTTTCAGGTGACGACGCTTGATTTGGCGTTAGCCGCGAAAGCGGGCAGAGAAACCGATTATTCAAAAGATTTTTTTGGGAAGAAAACATACCTGACTGTCTCAGGCCAGCTTGAAGCGGAAACATACGCCACAGCCATTTCCCGCGTTTATACATTCGGGCCGACATTCCGCGCCGAGAACTCAAATACTGTCCGCCACCTCGCGGAGTTTTGGATGGTAGAGCCTGAGATGGCGTTCGCCGGTCTTGAGGACGACATGGCGCTCGCTGAGGATTTCCTGAAGTATGTTATCAATTACGCGCTTGATGAATGCGCTGATGAGCTTAAATTTTTTGACGCGCACATCGAAAAAGGAATAATTGAGAATCTGCGCCGCGTTGCGGACGCGTCTTTCGCGCGCGTAACATATACTGACGCTGTTAAGGAACTGGAAAAAGCTGTCAGCGGCAACAGAAGTCTTTTTGAGTTCAAACCTGAATGGGGATGCGATCTTCAAAGCGAGCACGAGAAGTTTTTAACTGAAAAAGTCGCCGGAGGGCCTGTAATTGTAACGGATTATCCAAAGGAAATAAAAGCCTTTTACATGAAGCTAAATGATGACGGGAAAACAGTGCGCGCGATGGATGTTCTTGTCCCGCGGTTAGGTGAAATCATCGGAGGATCGCAGCGGGAGGACGACTTAAAAAAACTTGTCAAGCGGATGACAGAGCTGAATTTAAACCCGGATGATTATTACTGGTATCTGGATCTTCGCCGTTACGGAACAG
>JGI24695J34938_10002227_pt1 | contig 15057 bp, 15 predicted proteins | sample TergutCo191P3_FD_34938 | JGI IMG/M metagenome (IMG submission 34938) | reverse complement strand
CGCCCATTCCGGAACCTTAGCCGCCGTATCATACTCAGGCGGCGGAAACCTGCGAACCGGCTGCGATGTCGAACAGGTGCGGCTGCGGAAAAGCCTTCGGGAAATTGCGGAAAGGTTTTTTTCCGCATCCGAAAATGACTATATCTTTGCCCGTAACGGATCTGCCGAAACACGGTTTTTTGAAATCTGGACACTGAAGGAATGTTATATTAAACTCCGGGGCATTTCGGTAGGTGATATGGCCTCCGTTCCGTCGTTCATTCACAACAACGCATTTGCTTTCGGCGCAGATGTTTCCCTGCCTCTTTCTTTTTACCTGTACGAACTTTCAGGCAGCGGAACCCGTTATATGCTGGCAGCCGCCCTTGAAGGGGCTGATCAACAACCGCCAGAAATACGCTGGTTTTCTCAACCTGTCTTGGCCTGCAGCAGCATTGCGGTGATAAAGGCTAATCCGCCTGCAACATAGCCTGCCTAAGAATAGCATTGGCTCTGGTTTGATAACCGGCACCAGCCTGTTTCAGCCATTCAAGAACATCGGCATCCAGCCGAATTTGCACAGTCTTTTTTATTGGCTTGTAAAGCCGCGCATCCGGATATTTTGGCTTAAATTCCAGTAATTGTTCTTCGGTCTGTATCGGGCAATCGCTGTAATTCCTTGTTTTAAAATTTTGTAATTCGGCTATTCGTTTATCGCTCATAACCGTTAATTTGCTGTTGATAGTTTTTTTCATAATACATCCTTTCATGCGGTTCAGCTAACCGGGCAGAGATAATACGAATTCGTTCTCCGCGCACGGTATACGACAAAAAGAAATATATGCGCTTGTCAAAGGATGCTATGCCTTTCAAGCGTACCTCATTCAGGGTTGAGTGATCATTATCGTATGCTTCGAGAAAAAAAGGGTCGTCAAATACCGTAATAATTTCTTCAAAGGAGAAACCATGGTCTTCTTTGTTGAGATTATTCTTCTTTTCATCCCACTCAAAACGCCCATCAGGACTAATTACCGTCCCCATACATAATCGTATGTACACTTTTGTAATTTGTCAAGGGACGGGGGAGGGTTTATATTTGACCATCAGGAAAGCGACTTTTGGCCTGCAGCAGCATTGCGGTGATAAAGGCCGCGCTGAGGCCGGCGCAGACGGTGAGCCCAAAAATGTGTACCGGGGCGAAGCTGCTGAAGATCAATGCGCCAAATGACAACAGCGTTGTCAAAAATGACAAAACCACCGCAAGCGGGGTAAGCGGCAACTTTAAACCTTCGGAGTTGTTTTTTCCGGTCATGTAAATGATAAAATCCAGGCCAAGGCCAAACACCATCAGGAGTCCGGCAATGGAAAAAAAGCCAAGGGGTATTTTATTCATGGTTAATACAACCAGGGCGGAAAGTATCAGGAAAAAGGGGATAAGGCAGATTTTGAGGCTGTCTCGCCAGGGATACACAATACAGATCAGGACGGTAATAATAAGGTAAGCCGCAAGGAAAAAATACACCATGGTTCTGGTAAGCGTATCCAGGTCACGGCCAATATCGGCCGCTTTGTTAATAAAATGCACAAAATCAAACTCTCTGGCAATGGACCTGAATATTGATTCGGATGACGCATGCAGCGGCAGAACACAGGAATAGTAATTCCCGTCTATTTCTCCTATCCATAAGTTTGAAACGCCCGCCTGGGCAGGGGCGTTTTCGGGAAGGCAGTAGTTCCGTCCGGCATTAAAATCGTCATAAAAAAATTCAGCGTATTCCGGCGGAAAGCCCAGGTATTCAAACTGAGACGGAGCCAGCGGGAGCAGGGCTTTCATGGCATTGCGGGTTTTCTGCTGGGTTTTAATCGAGGGAACAAAAAGGGAAGTCCCCAGAAAGGAACCAAGGCTGCCCCTCGCCGCTTCTTCTTCCAGACGCAGAACAAGGCTTTCTTCGTGCTGCAACGTTTCCTCCACGCTGGAGCCGGAGACAATGAAGTACCAAAAGGAGGAGCCGTGATCCAAAACCTGCGCCGCCCGTTTTTCAGATTCCAGCAGATCGGCGGACATGGTATAAAAAGACCGTATATCGTTTTCAATTTTCAAATTCTGGCGGTTGTAAAAAAGGAACGCAATGGCGCAGACGGCAAGCGACGCAACCAGAACAATCCTGCCGGCTGCCGGTATGGAAAATTTTCTTGTTATGCGATATAGCGTCCCGGAGAAAAGCGGTATCCGCCTGTTGCGGACTTCGGGCACAGTAATATATGGGTACAGGCAATAGGCGCTGAGGAACGAGCTGAGCAGCCCGATCATCGAAAAAACCGCAAATTGCTTTAAAATAAGAAACGGCGCGAGCAGAAAAGCGCAGAAGCAAATTTCGGTAGAGATAAAACACATGGTTATGCTTTTTGATATGTGGGAACGGATGGCGTATCCGTTTTGCAGGGCCGTATTCCCCTTCCAGTGAATAAAGAAATGAATTGAATAATCCACACAGGTCCCGATTAACGTCGTGCCAAAGACAAAGGTGATGATATGCACTTCCCTGAAAACCAGAAGCGCCGCCGCTGTCGCCATCCCCAGGGAAACTACGGCACAGAGAACCGAAAGAATAACCGGCAACGGGGAACGAAAAATATAAATAAACAGCGCCAATATCAAAGACAGCGCTATGACCGCAATGACAGAAATTTCCCTTTGGGCGCCTGAAGAACTTTCATAACTGTGGAACGGAACGCCGGAAAAATAAAAATCAAGCCCCGGCACGGTTTCCCGCGCCTGCGCCGCCACATGGTAAATTTCGCTTACCGCGTTTTTGCCGCCGCTCACCGAAACCGCATTCGGCGCAAGGGTCATGCGGATCAGCACATACCAGGTTCCGTCAATATGCGCCGACAGAACTTCGTCTTTAAGGCCGAGGTTCCCGCCCGCAATCATGGAAGCGGAAAGGAATGTTTTCATCTGCCGTTCGGCGAGCAGGAACGGATCCCGCTCGATGTTATCAAGCGGTATCAAACTAAAAGCCCCGTAAACAGAGGCAAGGGCATCCTGCGCAATTTCTTCGGCATGGCCAGTTTCCAGCAACCGGAGGGTCTCCTTTCCGGCGATAACAAAACGGTAGTTATAAAGGTACTCGGTAAACCCTTCGATTACCGAAGAATCAAAATACAGGGACAGGGATTCTGCCACGGGCGAGTTTTCAAACGCGCTATGGATTAGGGCGGCGCCCGTTTTGGCGCTTTCAAAATCCGGCGCTGCGGCAAGGATAACGGCTTCCCTTCCGTTTCTTTCGCTCAGCATGCCGTCCGCCTTTACCGCCGCTGCGGATCGCGCCGGCTGCGGCAGCATGTCCATGAGCAGGGTATTGACCCGTACCGGGCCGAAAAGCCAAACAGAAAGCAACAGCAGCGCCGGAATGCCCGCATGTACCGTTAACCAAACCCACGGCCCTTTCCGGCGGGAATCGGAACACATTCCGGCGGCGTTAAGGAACGGTAAAATGGGCTTTTTCACGGGCATTCAGTTCAGCCGGATAACTGTGGTTTGAAAGGGTGTAGGTAATACAGTCGCCGTTCTGCTCATAGAGGACAATGGATTTAATCGCCGAATCGCCTTTCATGATAATGCGCGCTGCAAATGAAGCGATTGCCTTTTCCTGCGGCAGAAGCCCCAATTCCCAACCGCCGCTGTTATCAGCACTACCGCCGGAAAAATAAATATCAAAATTTTCAACAAGCCCCTGGGCGTTGCCGGAAAACACCGCGTTAAGCACTTCCGCCATGCTTAAAAACGTTTCATTCCCCTGCGCGCTCAGCACGGTTTTTTGCCCGCCCGGCCTGGACTGTATAAGGTAATCCCTTCCCAGCACCAGGGTAGATGGAAAGGGCTTGAGCGTTTCCCACACCATGCCCGAGTTTGCGGTAATAATAAAATTACCCGACGATTTAAGCGACCTGTTCAGGCGGCTTAAGGTTTTTTCCTGATCAAAGTTCCCGATGATAAAAGGGTGTTTCGCAAGGCTTGAACATGCCGCTTTAAAGGCGTTTTCCGTATTCGGCCCCAGGGGGTGGCGAAAAATACCTTCCTGGGGCGCTTGAGCGGCTAAAGCGGCAGCGGCCCACAGTCCCGTGATACACAAGAACAGCCCTTCAGCGGCCCTCCGCTTCACGGCGTTTCCCCTCTGATAACGGCTTCCACTTTATCAATTAAAACTTTGGGGCAGACAAAACAGGAATCGTTGATCCGCATATCGAAGGCCATCTGTGTGCTTACCCCTTTTGTGGTGATTATACCGGTCTGGGCGTTTCTGATTTCGTACCGTATTTTAAGGCGGTTTTCGTATTCCAAAAGAACGGCCTTTATCAACGCCCGGTCTTTGAACCGGAGCGATCCCAGATATTTCGCAGAGACTTCTATTATCGGAAAGGCGTAGCCGGATTTTTCCATCTCGAAATAATCAAAATTGATTTTTTCCAGAAGGCTCCGCCTGCCGGTTTCAAAATAATTGATATAATTTCCGTGCCATACAACTTTCAGGGGATCAAGATCGTGGAATTCAACGATGATTTCCGCTTCCGCGTAAATATTATAAGGCCCGTTGTCCTGTTGCAATTCCATGGTCACGCTCCTTTCTGCCAAAAATCATAGAAATTATACCATTGAAAGGGATGTGCTTTGCAATACCTTTCCAAAAGCGCCACAAACGATTCCTGCAGCAGGGAACACCGCCTTAACCGTTCCTTGCGGGAGCAGTCAAAAGAGACAGCGCTTTTATGCACATGCATGTTATACTTCGGCCTGATTGAAAGATCCCCCCGGCGCAGACCAAAGACAATGTACACGGAGGCTTTTATCAAAGATATTAAATAAATAATTCCGGAAGAAAAAGGAGCTTCTTTGCCAAGAAACGGGATCATGACGTTTTTTCCGCCAGCCGACGTTCTGTCTCCGGCGATGAGCACCAGCCCTCCGGCGGCAATTCTCTCGTCAAGCAGGACAACGGTATGGGAACCTATGTCATCGGCGCCGATAATGTCTATATTCGATTCCGGATTCAGCTCGTTAATCATGCGGCTGAAATGCGCGTTCACTTTCATGTCCATAATCGCGGTAACCGTAATTTTCCGCGAGAGCCCTGTCTGGCCAAGATTCAAAAGCCCCTGCAGCAAAGTCGAGTTTCCCAGATGGGAAATCAGCATAAAAGCCCCTTTCCCCGCTTCCAGCTCCCTGGTAAGCTCGCCTATGTCATCATCCTGAAAATAAATATTGTTAAACGAAACCTTGCCGCCCCATGACTGCAATTTTTCCACCAAGGCAAGGGCGAAAGAAATGATGTGCCTTAACGGGCCGAAACGGGAGCGGCATTTTTTCGCAAGCGCGGGATCTTCAACAAGGGGGGCGATTATTTGCAGGAAACGGCTGGATTCGACTCTTCCCCGTTTTGAAAAAAGAAAATAAAAAAAACCGACAGGGAACGCAATGACGCTTAATATAACAACCGGAAAATTCCTGAATAAAATAAGGAGAAATTTTAACTGCCAATACCCCGCCGCCTGTTCCTTTTGCCGGGACCAGTGCAGGGCGGCCTCTTCCGGTTCCGTCATCCCTGTTTTCCGCGTTTAATTTTCCTGAATATCAGAAGCGGCAGGCGTAACATCATGCCAATGCACAACCGGGTAAACACCATGCTGATGCCGACGTTATCCCCAACCATGCGGAAATTGGAAATCCCATCAAGCGGATAATTAACCTTTATGGGGTAAAATAACGGGTACACCTCTTTCCAGTAGAGGCGTACCAGAATTTCCGTATCAAATGCCATGCGCCTGTTCATAAACGGCGTTTTTGTTACGCGCAATGAAGCGTCCACGGGATATACCCTGAAACCGCAGTTGGTATCTTTCAGATCGGTTGAAAGCGTCACTATAGCGGCCCAGAACGTTGATATTTTCCGTCCCGTTACCCTGCTGCGGGGGGCGGACGCGTCAAATTCAGGGTACCCGCAGATGACCATGCCGGGATGCCTGGCGGATTCTTCAAGAAAAAACGCCGTTTTTTCAATGTCGTGCTGCCCGTCGGCGTCTATCTGGAGGACGTGGGTCAGTCCAAGTTCCGCCGCCTTTCCGATACCGGCGGTAACGGCCCCTCCCTTGCCGCTGTTTGTTTCCAGCCTTACCAGCGCGACTCCCGGCGTTTTGGCGGCACATTCCGCAAGGCAGGCACGGTCTTCCGCTCCGTTTCCGTCATCGACGACAATTACCGGCAAAGACGAAGAGGCAAGGCGTTCCGCCAAAGCGCATGCGGTTTTTCCGTGCCGGTACACGGGAATTAGAAAACCTTGTTTCACTCTTTCCCCAGAACAACCGTTCCGTTGGAATAGGCCGTTTCGCCTTTTGGAGAGCTTATGTTAAAGGCCAGCGCGTTTTCTTTTTTTACCAGTTTGAGCAGGAGGCGCATGTTGGGCTGGATAAGGCTGGTAAATTTTATCCGGCGGATTTCGGAAAGCGTGACGGGGGTTCCAAAATACCGTGACGCAAAACGGATTACCAGTTCCATTTGGGCCACTGCCGGAAGGATGGGGAATTGGGGAAAATGACCGTCAAAATACGGGCTGGAATCCGGAATGGTAAATTCAACGCTTACGGAATTTTCGGTTTTTTCAATTACAGCGTCTCTTTCAAGGCTGAGAAAACCGTCCGTCCCTGTTTTTTCACCGGTAAAAAGACGGGTGATATCGTCCTTCCTTTTTTTCCCCTGGGCATCTGCGGGCAGGGAATCAAGGTACCGCCATTTTTTGGGGATTACCAGGTTTTCAAAATAACGGAGAAGGTATTCCCGCCAGAATCTGTACATGCGGTGTTTTTCCTGTCCGGCAAATTGCTCTTTGCCCTTTTCGTTTAACGCTACCGCTGCGGCAAGGTACTGGCGTTTGCCTTCGAGGGAGATAACGCATACGTCGGCAACAAGACCGGACTGTAAAATACGGCTTTCCACTTCCGTAAGGGAGATGCGTTTTTCCTCGATTTTGACCACCGAATCCAAACGCCCCCTGAGGAGAAAACGCCCGCCTTCCAGAATGTCAACCATGTCGGCGGTTTCAAAGCCGTCCGGGTCTTTGATATAGGGGGAGCGGATGACAAGGCAGCCGTCCTGATTTTTGCTTAACTGCGCGTTGTCAAAGGGCGTCCATTCGAGGCCGTTGGCCGACTGCCTCCAGGCAATGCCGGACGTTTCCGTGCTTCCGTACACTTCAACAGGCCAGAAGCCGAAAACTTCGCTTGTCTTACGCGCGACTTCAGGACTCAGGACACCGCCCGATGTAAAAATCCAGGGCGATTTAAGGCGCAGGCCGCCTGATTTTTCAATTTCTACAGCCCGTTTCAGAAAGGCCGGAACGGTAATGAGCATGTACTCCGTATCGGTCAGCTTTTCCAATTCTTCGGGAAACTCTATCCTTTTCCGCCTGAAGGGAACCCCTGCGGTAAAAGGCAGCAGTACCGAATACAAGAGGCCGTAAATGTGGTGCTGGTTAACCGTAGAACATACCTTGCGTTTAAGGAATTCTTCGCCCCATTGAGAAAGCACAAAACGGTTGTCGTTTTCAAATTCAGTCAGCCGCTGCCTGACTTCCTTGGGCTTTCCCGTGCTTCCCGATGTGTACATGACGATGGACGTTTCGTCCGCGTTAATTGTCGGAAACCGATCCGCCGGAACCTGCCCTTCCGGCAAACCCGCGCGAAGCAGATCGGGAACGGAGAACGTGTTTTCCGGGCTTTCCCCTTCATGAAGGGCCTGGTCGGTAAGAAGCGCCGCGCCGTTGTTTATTTCCGCATTGTAGGCAGGGCTCATATTGGCACTGATAAGCACTTCTTTTTTACACTGGAGCAGGGCGGTAAAGGCTAGGAGGAAATACCAGCAGTCCTCGCAGTACAGGAGCCACCTTTCGCCGCCCGCCGCTTCGACGCTCCTGCGCAGAACGGCGGTGCCTGTAAGGAAATCCTCCCAGGTCATGGCCGATTCGCCGTAAACGCCGTCGTAACACAGGACTGCGGAAAGGGGCCGGGAATTGCAGCGTATTGCCGAAAGCGGTACCGCCCTGGGCACGTTCTTTTGTACCATTTTCCTGATTAAAAATTCCCCCGTAAAAAAGGTACCTATGAGTATATAGGAAATCCCGCCGTTATATACAGCCCATACCGCGTCGGAACCGAAAAAAATGGTCCAGGCGGCAACGCTCCCGTTAAAGACAAAAAACGCGCACCAGGCATACGTTACCTTGCGGCAGTAGGCGGCGATCTTCTTTTCCCCCAGAGAACCGGCAATTGTTTTGTCCTGCAGCGTCGCAAACCGGAAGATCATGGTGGGAGGGAAAAAACAGGTCATGCCAAAAACGGTTAAAAACATGACGTTCATCAGCAGGGGGTAGAATTTGAGGATGACGGCAAAATTGGCAACGAGGCACAATACGCCCACGCCCAAAAGAAGCAGCGGGCTCCATAAAAAGGAAAACCCTTTTGGTTTTCCTTTTTGGCGGGAGGTGCCGGCAATAAAGGCTACAAGGGCAAAGGCTATGACAAAAAGGGAAATCAGCCGCAGCGGGGCCTGGCGGATTACCAGAAAATAATACATAAACGCGGGGTACAGCATCGCAAGCAGAAAAAAGAGAATCGAGGAAAACAGCTTGGGAATTTTAAGCCTGGGCACCGCGCGGATATCTTAGTGTTTTTGAACGATGGGATAGAGTATGTCTACCACATCCTGGACGGTGCCTACTTTCTTGAAGAGCTCCGGATCTATTTTTCCCGGCACAAATTCCTTCATTTTTACCAGAAGATCTACCGCATCAATAGAATCCAATTCCAAATCATCATAGAGTTTTGCTTCAAGGGTAACGGCATCTTTTTCAATTTCGAATTCATCGGCCAGTATATTCTGAATTTTTTGGAAAATATCGTCTTTGGTCATTCTATTTCTCCTGATGTTTCTCGATATATGCCGCTAATGCGTCCACAGAGGCAAAATGCTTTTTGTTGTCCGCGTTTTCAGCGGAAAACTTAACGCCAAATTTCTTTTTCAGCGCCACACCCAACTCCAGAGCGTCTATGGAATCAAGACCCAGGCCTTCCCCGAATAAAGGCTCGGCATCGACAATATTTTCCGGTTTAACATCCTCAAGCTCAAGCGAGCTGATAATAAGTTCTTTAATCTGCTGTTTTAAATTGTCCATTAATTTTCCCTTTATAAGAATTTTTTAACATTGACGGGGGGTATTTGTCAAGCGGATATGTTGACAGGCAAAAATACTTATGCTAGTAGTTAAATTCAACAAAATATGAAGTTAAACCTGATTTACCCCCGATGGAATAAGCTGCCAGGACAAACTACTTTCAACCTGCCCCCGCACGGGCCGGTGGTATTTGCCGCCGCCCTGCCCGAAGACGTAGAAATATCCTTTACCGATGAAAATGTCCAGGATATTGACTTTGACGAAAATTGCGATCTTGTCGCGGTTTCCATGATGCTCAGCACCCAGGTAAAGCGGGGATGGGCCATTGCGGATGAATTCCGCCGCCGGGGCAAACAGGTAATTTTTGGCGGCATCGCTACCATGCTGCACGCGGAGGAAACTGTCGAACACGCGGACTCTGTGTTCCTCGGCGAAGCCGAAACCCGCATGGAGCAGGTTATGGCCGACTGGAAAGAAGGCCGCATGCAGAAAGTGTATAACTTTATGCCGCAACTGCCGCCGGCGGAGGCGGTCGGGCCTGCCAGACGCGATTTGTACAAGCGGGAACTGTACAACCACAAGGGCGTGCAGATGGTGGACCTGTTCCACGCGTCACGCGGCTGCCGTTTTAGCTGTTACCCTTGCGCCGTTTCCTACCTGGGAGGGCGTTCTTTCCGGCCCCGCCCCATGGGCAAAGTTATCGAGGAACTGGCGGGCATTGAAAACAACCGGCTTTTTATTGTGGACAACTCCCTGGCCCAGGACAAAAAATGGGAAATGGAGCTATTCAGGGAAATGATCCCCCTCAAAAAAAAGTGGATAAGCCACACCATTGAAGACGACCCGGAAGTCCTGGAGCTTGCCGCCAGGGCCGGGGCGTGGTACGTGTACCAAGCGATTTACGACACGTCGGATTATATAAAAGAGCGGGTAAAACGGTACCACGATCACGGCATCGGCGTGGAGGGGACGATTCTGCTGGGCCTGGACAGCCAAACCGAAGACGACATCAGGCGACTGATTGACTTCCTGCTGGAGATCAAGCTCGATTTGGCGGAATTTACCGTGATGACACCGTTTCCCCACACTAAAGCCTGGGACGATCTGGAACGGCAGGGGCGGATATTTGACCGGGACTGGGATCATTACAACGCGGGGCAGGTGGTCTTTTCCCCGAAGCATGTAAGCGTCGAACGCCTGCAGGAACTGTACGACTCTGCCTGGAAGACCTTTTACCAGGACGAATCCCAGGAAGAAAAAATGTTCCAGTTGTTCTACGCCGTGGTCAGCCGGGAGATGGACGACGGCACCTACCGGCCCCGGAACAGGCGGCTGATACGCCAATCTTTCGGCAGGAGCGTGTAAGCCGAACAATGCAGGTGCCGGAAAAATACTACGATGAAATTTTTGATTTTAAGGGCCAATGGGACATGCCTTCACGCTGCGGCCTCAGGATCATCCGGCGGGAAAAAACCGTCGTCATAGTCACCGAGCTTTACCAGGACAATCCGGGAACCTCGGTTACCGCCGCCGGAAAAAACCTGGCGGAACAGATCTGCCGCGGCAAAGGCTTAAACCTCGGCGAAATCCGCTACCTGGAGTGCAACCCGAATACCAACTCAAAATTGTCGTTTTATGACGAGGAATTCTTTGAAGTCAGCTTTACCGGCGGCCCCCAGCCGGTTTACCGGCAGATCGGCGAACAGGAGCTGAGAACACTATGTTCTCCAGAGGGGCTGGAGTAGATCGACCACGTTCTCCACCGTGCGGGCATTTTTAAACAGGGCGGGATCGACTTTATCGCCGATATAATCCTTGAGGCATATTATTAAGTCAACCATATCCAGCGAATCCAGATCCAAATCGTCATCCAGGCGCTTTTCCAGCTTTATTGAATCACCTTGTGCCTTAAATTCAGAAATCAGCAGCTCTTTTACTTTTTCAAATATGGTATTTTTATCCATGATGAACCGACAGTTGTTAGAGTGTATGCGGATTGGCTGGTTAAAGTCAATGCCCCGCGTTGCGCGCGTAAAATGCGCGTTGACAATATCGCAGCGCGGTGCTACCATATAGTTTCTGCGGCGGATGCTGGCCTCCAAATTGTTTATAACATGTGGATAACTTATGGAAAAAAGCCGGTTAAACCATTGCGGCAGCGTGGGGATTCGCTGGTGCAGACAGTATATGTATATCGGGCAGCTAATTCCTTATGCAGTAAGGAATTAGCTATTTTTACTAATCAGGTTTTAAGATAAAAATATGAATTTTTGGATTAAATTTAATGCGGAAGCATTGACAATATTTACCCTGCCTGTGGATAATATGTTGATATGTGGCAAGGATGAAGGTTTAAAATGGTTGAATTTGACTATGAGGGGTTCTGGAATGAAACCCTAAACCAATTGCGGGCCGAACTGGGGGAGGAGGAGTTTAGCGCATGGTTTACCGATATCAGGTATTTGCGGTCGGGGGAAAACGACGTCGTGATAGGTTTCCCGTCAGGTTTTCACCGGGACAGGATCAAATCGCGTTACCAGAACGGTATTAAAACAAAACTCAAGGCGCTGGTAGGCAGGGAAATCGGCCTGGAATATGAAGTCGTTCCGGGCAGCACGGCAGAAGCCCCTCCGGGGCAAAAAACCCGCAACGCTGCGGAAAAGGCCGCAGTCCATCCAACTGAAAAACATTCTGCGGAAAAACCGCCGAAAAAGCAGCATCCCCAAATGCGGGACGATTACACGTTTGAAAAATACATAATCGGTGAAAACAACAACTTTGCCGCCAACGCCGCCCTTGCCATCAGCCGAAACCCGGGAACCGCCTACAACCCGTTCCTTATCTACGGGGGGGTAGGGCTGGGAAAAACCCACCTGATGCAGGCTATCGGCAACTACATTTATGACAATTCCGACTATAAGGTAATTTATGTTACTTCCGAAGATTTCCTGAACGAATATGTACAGGCGATCCGGGACAAGGACATGCCCACTTTTAAAAACAAGTTCCGGTATACCGACGTACTGCTCATTGACGACATTCAGTTTTTTCAGGAAAAGGAAACCATACAGGAGGAATTTTTTCACACCTTTAACACCCTGCTCAATGCGAAAAAACAGCTTGTCATGACCTGCGACAGGCCCCCTTCCGAGCTTAAAAAGTTTTCCGACAGGCTTATTTCCCGTTTTGAGCAGAATTTGCGGGTGGACCTGCAGCCGCCGCGTTACGAAGTCCGCTGCGCGATACTTAAATCAACCGCCGAAAGCCGGGGCGCTTCCATTCCGGACGAGGTAATCGACTTAATCAGCAAGAACATATCATCCAATATCAGGGACCTTATCGGGGCCCTCCAAACGCTTATCTCTTATACGGAAATAATGGGCCAGCCGGTTACCCTGGAAATAGCCCAACAGAAACTGAGGGACATATTCGCATCCCGCAGACAGGCTAATTTATCCATAGAAATAATACAAAAGGCTGTGGCCGATTTTTATTCGCTCAGCACCAACGATTTAAAGGGAAAAAAACGCAACCAAAAAATAGTATACCCGCGCCAGTTGTCAATGTATATCTGCCGTGAAATGACCGATTTTTCAACTACGGAGATAGGGGAAGCCTACGGAGGGAGGGATCACACAACCGTCATGCATTCAATCGACAAAATACAGGGGCTGCTTATTACCGACCCGGCCCTCGATTCCACCATAGAAACCCTTAAACGACAAATAAAGGAATTAAGCGCAAAATCGTAAAAGAACTGTATAAATAAGGTACAAACTGTGCAAATATTACATACTTGTGGAAAATGTAGAAAAGAAGTATAATTTTCCCTGGTTTTAGGAAACTATAAGTACAGGCGCAGTAAGGAATTACAGTGGTTTTCCACTTATCCGGGTACTTATTATTGTTATTATTATATTTATATATATAATAAATATAAGGAGAAAGAAATGAAATTTATCTGCGAACGAAATACTCTTCTAAAAGAAATCTCCATGGCACAGGAGATTATAGCGTCAAAAAATGTCATTTCTATTTTATCCAATATCTACCTGGAAGCGGAAAATGACAGCCTTATCATCAGGTCTACCGACTTAAAGGTCAATTTTGAAACCAAAGTGCCGGTAACGGTGGTAGAACCGGGCCCTGTAACCGTGTTTGGGGAAAAATTTCTCGGCATTCTCACTTCCATTCCCGAAGGAGAAATAGAATTTGAGCAAAAAGACAATAAAATAAAAATAAAAACATCGGCTAAAAGAGCAAATTTTCAGCTTAAAAGCATGTCATCTGATAAATTTCCTGAATTTCCGGTATCAGACAGAGAATATTTTGAAATCCCCATAAAGAATTTTAAAGAAATGATTGTGCAGACTGTTTTTGCGGTTTCTGATGATGAAACTCGGTATTTTATGAATGGGGTATATTTGGAAAAAGTAGAAGATAAAATTATTATGGTAGCCACAGATGGGAGAAGGCTTGCCTATATTGATAAAGAGGCTCAAAACGTGCAGGATTTTTCCGGAATTATAGTGCATCCCAAAATTTTAAATGTAATATCAAAAAGGGCGGGGGATGAGGGACTTATCGCTATTTCCGTGACAGAAAAAATGATATTCTTCCGTTTCGGATCGTATAATTTTTCTTCTATCTTGCTCGAAGGGCAGTTTCCCAATTACAGAAGGGTTATACCTGAAGAACAGTCCTATTCCCTTACCGTTAACCGCAACGAAATGCTTGACGCCCTTCGGCGTGTATCGCTGTTAGTCGAACAAAAGTCACACCGCATATATTTAGGGCTTAAACCGGGGGTAATGGAAATTTATTCCGAAGAAGGCGAAATAGGCGATGCCAAAGAAGAAATCCCCTGCAAATACGAAGGGGAGGAAATGGCCTTAGCTTTGAATTACCGGTACATTGAGGAACCTTTTAAAGTCATAAGCAACGATGAAATCTGCATAAATTTTACCGGTTCCAGCAAAGCCATTACCCTGGTGCCGGTTCCGCAGACGGATTTCTTTCACATTATAATGCCGATGCAGTCATAGTTTGGTGATTATTTCTTCGTTACGCACCGCTTCGTTCCGTAATCTGGCTGACGGCACCGTCCCTGTTGAATCAAAAAACATTTTTCTTGTCGGGGAAAACGGGCAGGGAAAAACCAATTTTCTGGAAGCCCTGTATTTTTGCGCTTATGCCGCTTCCTTCCGCAGGGCGCATGACGGCGAAATCGCCCAAAACGGCAAAAAGGATTTTTCCGCCGAAATCGAAGTTACGAACCGGAGCAATGTTCTTGTAAAATACGAAACCGGCAAAAAAAACGTTTTTATTGACGGAAAAAAAACGGCAGACAGGAAAGATCTGCTCACCGTTATTCCGAGCATAGTGTTCTGCCATGAAGACATGGAATTTGTGGCGGGCAGCCCGGAACGGCAGCGCTGGTTTTTTGATCAGGTGCTGAGTTTGTATGATCCGGCGTACCTTGACGACCTTCGCTGTTACCGCCGGGTTATTAAATCGCGTAACAGCGTTCTGCGGGATCACTCGCTCCATAAACTCAACGGCAGTCCCGACACGTTGCTCGATGCCCTTGATCAGCAATGCGCGGTGTACGGGGTAAGGCTTATGGAAAAAAGGGAACAGGCGGCAGGGCTGTTCTCGGAAATTTTCGCATCGCTGTATGAAGATGTGTCGGGCATTGCCGGCGTGCATGTTCAGTATGTGCCGTCATGGAAAAACGTTAACGAAAACGCCGCCGCCGACCTGTTGCGGAAACGGCGGGCTGCGGAAACGGCTGCCGGAATTTCGCTGTCCGGCCCGCACCGCGACCGTTATGTGTTTGCCCTTGACGGCGGGG
>JGI24695J34938_10002226_pt1 | contig 15062 bp, 12 predicted proteins | sample TergutCo191P3_FD_34938 | JGI IMG/M metagenome (IMG submission 34938) | reverse complement strand
GCCTGACACAGATACCTTGACATAATAAGATAATGTGTTAATTATTAATAACGGAGTAAACAAGTGGAAAAAATCTCAAATAAAGAAAAAATCAGCTATGGATTCGGGAGCATGGCGTATAATATCGCCAACGCGTCTTTGGCGACTTTTATTCTGCCCTTTTACCAGACATTCGGCGTTGAAATGTACCGCAACATTTTTATTATTATTACGATATCAAAAGTCTTTGACGCTTTAACTGATATTCCTGTCGGTTTATTAATCGATAAAACGAATTCAAAATGGGGAAAATCAAGGCCTTATATGCTGTTTCTAGCGATACCCTTCGCGGTAATTGTATCGGCTGTTTTCTATAAGCCGGATTTTGACAACTCCCTCTGGATATATATTTATATAATAATTACTTTTAACCTGTTCCTGCTTCTGTATACGGGAGTTTTTCTCTCACATTCAACCCTGAATATGCAGATAACAGATAACACCAAGCAGAGAATGTATCTGAATATTTTCAGGGTATTGGGCGGATTCATTGTCACGATCATTATGAATATAATAACACTGCCGCTTGTTAATAACGAAAGCATAGGATGGTGGAAAATCTGGACAGGTTACGGAATTATCGGAACACTATTTTTCCTGATATGCTTCGCGGGAACAAAAGAGCGGGTAACAACTCCTAACAACTATACATTAAAAAACCTGCCTCAGGCTATTACAAAAAATTATGTCATATCACTGGTTAGTTATACATTCCTGATAATGAAAAGGCTCTTACTGGTTGTTCCGGCTGTGTTTTTCTGCGGAAGCTGGTTCAGTAACCCCGGGCTGGTCGGTTTATTTACAGCGGCATTCATGATGCCGATGATGGTGGCGTTATGTTTCGCGCCGAAATTTTTCAAAATGGAAAAAGCTAAATTAATTATATATACGAATATAATATATATTATTTCCTACGGAACGATATTGGCGTTCGGATTGCTTACAAACAATATCCCGCTGCCATTAATGATTGCCTGTCTTGTGATAAACGGAATTTCCATGGCGCCGCATGAAGTTCTTGCCTTTCCATTATTCATGGATGTAATCGAAGAAAATTTTGAAAAGAAGAATATCAGAATCGAAGGGCCTGTATACTCAGGCAGCGCGATTGTAAGAAAAATCGGAGAAGGGCTGGTATTCCTGCTTACAGGAACATTAACGCTGGCTTATGTTACTTCTGTAGACGCTTCATCTCCGATTTTAAATTCTAAACCAATTCTTCTGCTGTTTATATTGATTCCGGTTTCTATAAGCCTAGTAAACGTAATTATTCTGAAACTCTACAGAAACGAGCACGAACTGAAAAACCTGAAAAAACTATAAGTTTGAAACCGGCAAAGGTTAAAATAAATTTATATAACGGATATTATTTAAACACTAAGCCGAATTGTTTACAGATCATCTGCGCGGCTCTGCGCCCTGTGTCAAACGCAAGAGGCAGGCCGCCTGGCGGCATTATTCTGTGTCCGGCGAAATACAGGTTCTTTACGCTCTTACAGAATCCCGGATACACTTTGAATTTATCTCCCTTATTAAGCATTGTCATCCAGGAGCCGTGATACGCGCCGGTATAACGTTCGTAAGTCACAGGAGTGGCGATATCTATTACATCAATCCTGCCTTCGAGCTGCGGATATTTTTTACAAAGGGCGCGGCTGATCTGGTCCGCGAGCGATTGTTTCTCTTTCTCATAACGGCCTTCTTCTTTCGCCTTCTTCCAAAAATCGTATGTATCTCCAAGCAGAATTGAAGTAAGAACTGAGCAGCCTTCCGGCGCGTAACCTTTGTATCCCGCGTAATTGTAAAAACCCAGTTTCGTCTCGGTAATTCCCGCGTATGTTACAGGCTCATCAAGTTTCCAGACCGGCACGGGCGACAGCGGAATCTCCGCTCTTACGCCTACGCCGATAAAAGTTGAAACCGTAGATTTGGTTTCTCTGCGCAGGCGGTCCAGCCACGTTTCGCGCAGCGGCTCCGCGAATAAACGATCACAGGCGGCAATTGTTTCCTGCGTGACAATCACGGCATCCGCGTTTAAAACGCCTCCCTCATGCGTAACGCCGGCTGCCCTGCCGTTATCGATATTTACTTTTAAAACTTTTGTTTTTAACAGCAGCGTGCCGCCCATTGCGGTAAATTTTTTCGCCATCCTGTCTACCATTCCCGGGGATCCGCCCTCAGGGTAGCCGCCGTCTCCTCTTTGCAGCACAGAGAGCATATAAATCCGGTTGATCGCGGCGAATCTGCCGGATGAGTTATCAAATAAAAATCTGATTCCGGGATGTTTAAACCTTTTCCAATATTTTTCAGCTAATATATTGTATAATTTTAACGCGGTAAAAATCGAGGGCAGAATCTTCAGCGAAATTATAAGCGGCCGTTTTGGGGATTCTGTTTTTATGCCTTTTATATCGTTAAGCGGTTTGCTGAAAACTGTCATGTTTTTTACGTCTTTAACAAGCTGATAAACAGGTTTTTTATCATCAGGAGATACGGAAAGCAAATGCTCGGCAGTTTTATCTATATCACGGTAAACATTTATAACTTTGCCTTCCCATTCCGCCGAAAGGAATGGTTCGCGTAACGTAATATTCACGCTTTCATTTAACGCGTCTGTATCCTTGTACATCTGGTGCATAGACGCCGCGGCGCTTGAGCCTGTTATCCAGTGTATCGCTCCCTCAAAGAAATAGCCTTTCCGTTTCCAGCTTGTGCACATGCCGCCCGGCGAACTATGCTGCTCACAGATCGTCACATGAAAACCGTTTCTCAGCGCGTAGATTCCCGCTGTAAGACCTGAAACACCGGCTCCAATAATAATTACTTTTTTTAATTGTTCACTCATTCTGCATTATAACCTCTTTTATTTTTTTATGATATCTGATATTATATATATTAACAAAAAACCGGTAAACAAAACGCGGCTTTTGATAAACCGGTGTATGAAAAGCTCATTTATATAAAAATATTTTAATTTTAGGAAGAAACAATGGGTGAGAAACGCATTAAAAACTGGTGGTTAATAAAAATCGCCCTGACAATCGCGGGCGGAAAAATTTTAAGAGTTATGAGAAAAGCGTCCAAAGACACAAAGAAGGCCCAGTCGCAGACTTTAAGACACATTCTCACAGGCGCGAAGGACACCGTATACGGAAAGAAATATCACTTTGAGGAAATTCTAAAAGCGAAAACGCCGGAAGAGCTTTTTATATCGTATCAGAAAAATGTTCCTGTCATCGAATATGAAGATATACGATCCTATGTTGAAAGACATAAAAACGGCGAGCCGGATATTCTTTTTCCCGGCAAGCCGAAAATGTACTCAACAACAAGCGGAACAACCAAAGAGCCAAAGTGGATACCTGTAACTGAGGAATATTACAACAATGTTTATAAGGAAATGACTAGGGCATGGTTTTATACAATGATTTTAAATAAACCAAAAGTATTTTACGGCCCTGGAGTTTCCATTGTTGGCAAAGCGATTGAGGGAAAAGCGCCTGATGGAACAGTATACGGATCAGTCTCAGGCGTCACGCAACGCGATATTCCCGGCTTTATGAAAGCGCTTCATACCGCGCCGACAGATGTCTCACATATCGCCGATTACAAATCCAGGTATTACGCGATCATGCGCATGGGCATTGAGCGTGACGCTTATCTTCTTATCACGGCGAACCCAAGCACTTTAATAGAGATACAGGCGAACGCCAATGAGTATTTCGAGGACTACTGCGATGATATTGAGCGCGGAACAGTAAGCGAAAAATTTCCGATGCCGGAAGAAGTCCGCGCCGCTTTAATTGCCTACACTAAGCCTAATCCCGCGCGCGCTGAAGAACTGCGGAAACTTAAAAAACAGCACGGTACAATTAAATTTAAGCATTTCTGGCCGAATATGCAGCTAGTAAATATCTGGTTCTGCGGCAATACATATATTTACCTTGAAAAAATACGGGGCTCATTCCCTGACGGCTGCGTTTTTAATGAGTTCGGCTATTTTTCATCAGAATGCAGAACAGGGCTCCCGCTGAAAAGCAATACTCAGGACACTGTACTTTTTTGCCATAAAAGTTATTTTGAATTTATTCATGAAAATGATATGGAGAATCCAAACCCCCGGATTTATCAGACTCATGAGGTAAAAACAGGTCAGCGTTACGTTATGCTGGTAACCACCTGCTCGGGACTTTACCGTTACAATATGAACGATCTTTTGGAGATCACAGGACGCTATAACGATTTCCCGATGCTGAAGTTTGTCCAGAAAATAAACGGGATAATCAGCCTGACCGGTGAAAAACTTCATGAAAAGCAGTTTATAGACGCGGTGCATGAGACTGTGAAAAAAACCGGACGCAATGTTTCTTTCTATGTGGGTTTTGCCGATCTGGAAAAATCAAATTATCAATTTTATTACGAATTTGAAAATCAAAATACAACAATGGCAGAGGCCGGAGAATTTACAAATTGCCTTGATCAAGTCCTTCAGGAATATAATAACGAATATAAAGACAAACGCGCTTCCAACAGGCTTAAAGCGCCCGATACCAGTCTCCTCGCTCCGAAAGCTTTTGATCGGTTTAAACTGGCCTGTCTTGACGGCGGATACCGTGACGGACAATTTAAGCTTAATCTGCTCATGCAGGATGAGACGCGGCACCGGATGTTTAAAGACCTTGTTAAAAAGTAGAAACAGCGCTTTCAGGCTGCCGCGGGATCGCTTATATATTTACCGGTATGCCGGCGGCGGCATTCGTCTACTTGACATTGAACCTTCCAGTTTACTATAGTAATCGTGGGTAAAACTTGCAAAAACGGACCGCTAGCTCAGCTGGTAGAGCAGCAGACTCTTAATCTGCGGGTCGGAAGTTCGATCCTTCCGCGGCTCATGTTGCTAAGTCCTTATGTAGTAAAGAATTAGAAAAAATGAAAGTTCAATGAAAGTTTCATTCTCTGGATAAAGTTGTAGTGTAACTTGATAGTGTAACTAAAATCTTTATTACAGAGGGTGTTATGGCACGAAAAACAGTTCTAGAAAAAGACCTATTTACTTTCAAGCTTTATCAACGTACGCTTCCTTCAGGGAATGTATATTATGCCCGGTTTTTTAAGAAAAACAGCAACATAATTCTCGCAGATCGAAGCACAGGCGAATCTGATGATAAGTCCGCAAATATAGCCGCAGGCAAACTTCTTGCTCAATTACCGCTTGATAAGAATTACCGTAAGAAAACATCAGAGTTCTCAGATAGAATTGAAGGCGCAGAACGTCTAAAAAATATGCCATTTGTCGATTTCCTTGTTTGGTTCTGGAATGAAAATACTTCAGAATATATTCAAGATCGTATTGATGCGGGAAAACCTTTATCAAACAAATATATAAAAGACCAAGCTCGCAATATTAAAAACTATACATCGACATATCTCTTATTCAAGAAAATGGCATTAAAAGAAATAACTCTGTATTGCATGGAACAATGGATGCGTTACCTGAAACGGACAGTAGGCAACAATAACCTTATCGTTGATGCGCTTACTGCCGTTAAAACTCCTTTCTCATGGGCTAAAAAACGAGCAATGATTGATGAGCCTTTTGAAATGTCCGCTATAGTCAAACCAAAAGAGATTTATAAAAAACGAGGCATACTCTCTCGCAGTGAAGTTGCAAAAATTGTAGAACTTTCGGTTGAAGATGAAATCATTCCACGCCCTAGATTAAAAGAAGGTTTGAAAAATGAAGGTACTCCTCCTGTAGATATAAGGATGAAAGCAGTTGTGCTTATCTCTGAACTAACTGCAATGCGCAGAGGTGAAATAAGAGCATTGCGATGGCAGAATGTTGATTTTGAAAAAAATAAAATTTCAGTGGTTGAAAATTATGTTGAGTATGACGGCTTCAAAAATCCTAAACAGGATAGTATTGGAACAATCCCAATAGCTGATGATTTAGCATTAGTTCTTAAGGAATTAAAGCGTGTAGCTTCTGCAAAGGGATATGACAATAATGATGATTTTGTCGTTTTCAACAAAAAACGAGGAATACCAGTTGCGGAATCAACTATCAAACGTGGTTACCGCCGAATACTTGCTCTAATCGGTATTGAAGACGATTCAAAGGCAAAAGAGGAAAATCGTCTACCGCACCCCGGAAGCCAACAGGCACGGCATCTGGTTTTACATTCAGGTAGGCACGGAGCCGCTACCCGGCTTGCTGAAGCCATCGGCTCTCGAAATGCTGCCAAGATAACCCGTCATAAAAGTCCAAAAGCATTTATGGGATACGCTGATCACGATACCGAAGAAACCCTAGAAAAAGCAAGAAACGCCTTAAATGTAGTGGATATAAAGGTCGAGAAGTGTTAGTAATTGCCTAACTCATGTTAGAATAGTATAATAAAGGTGGAATTTGATGAACTTTGTATGGCAATCTGAGAAAGAACAGGAAAATATTAAAAAGCACGGTATTAACTTTCCAGATGCTGTACAGATTTTCAGAGACCCTCGCCGAATCGAACGTCATGATGATGATAGCAGTATTTCTGAAGAACGTTGGCAAACAATGGGTATGGCAGGAAAGGTTCTTTTCGTTGTTTATACTGAACGAGGAGAAGATACATGGATAATATCGGCCAGAAAAGCCGAACCCTTTGAACGGAGGATTTATTATGAGCATAGTGAGATATACCCTAGAGGTTGGGAAAGAGCTGACCGCTGAGGAACATGCAGAAATGGCAGCTAGGATTGAAGCAGTTTCTAAAAAACCTTATAGCTATGACCCTGACTGTCCTCTTATGACTCCAGAACAGCTTGCCCAATTCCGTCCTGTTCACTTTGCCACTATGGAAGAACGTGCAAAAGCCATGCGAGAAGCAGGTATATTTGATCCTGATGAAGTTGAGCATGAAGCTGTTTTGGAGACGGCTTCATTAAAATAGCCTTTTTGGCTATAAGTGTTATTACTTATAGGTTGTAACTAAATGCCGAGAAAGTGCAAACCTAAACCTAGACTTAAAGCTAAAGCTAAAGTTAGACCTAAAGCTAAAGCTATACCTAAAGCAAAAACAATAACTTTTCAAGAACTAAAGAAAAAGTTCAAAAGTAAGAAGGCATTTGATGAATGGTTTGAAATAAATAAAAATCTGATAAATCCCAATCATACATTCATGCTTGGTGATGAAGATAAAAAAGGATTTCAAAAAGCACAAAAAGAAGTAGATACATTATTAGATAATTATAAGCCGTATGACCTTTCAGAGATAGAAAAAATATACAAAAAAGCCATTGACACCTGCAAAGACATTGAAAATCGAGAAATAATATTAAAACACTTTAATTTAGTTCTGGAAGAAATTGATTTAATAATAAAAAACTCAAAGGCAGCTCATGACTTTTTAATAAAAGAACAAAGTCATGATGGTAATATTTATGATTTCTGGAATGAAGTTGACCAAGCAGAAAATATCCGTACTCAACTCGAATTAAAAATAAAAAAAATACAACTAGGTGAAATTATTAATTCTGATATTAATGAGAACGAATCGATAAAAAACTTGAAAACTGTAGAAACATCTGTCTCTAAACCAAGTCCATATAAGCAAATAATGAATGTTGAAGAGGTTGCTGATTATCTTGGCATTAGTCCATCGACAATTTATCAAATGACATGTAAAAAGAAAATTCCATGTCAAAAAACAGGTGGGTTGAATAAATATGATAAAGATGAAATAGACGAGTGGAGAAAAACTGGAAATATACCTGAACGCTATAATTCAAAAAAATTCCATATAAAAGATAAGCACCACTTTAATATAAAGAAGAATCTAGATGAGCTTACATCAAATTTATTTGAAAATGGGTATATAGATGATGAAAACAAAATGAAGGTCGCTTTTACTAGTGTGTTTAATCCAAAAAAAGATAAAATCTTTTGGAAAAAAGATATAATATCACTAATGACTTTTATCTATCTTGCTGATAGATTAGATTATTTTGATAAATCATCATCTACAAAAGCAAGAACGCATAACAGTTCTACACCTGAAAAGGAACCAAAAGAGAAAGAGAATAATGAAAATGAAGTAAAATACTCTTTGGTATTAAATGATTTTGAGAAAATGAAGGGTGGTAGCTCTTCAAATACAACGAAAATATGGAAAAGCATTAATGATTGTATCTGTGATATACGAAAACAAATAGCAAAGAGAGAAAAAAAAGATGAAGAAGATATCAAAGAAGACTATACGAGGAAAGAAACTATAATTTATTATTTCGAACATAAGGAAAAAATAAAAATAGTTAATGAAAAAATTGATACTAGCATATTAGAGATTTTTAATAAATTGTATACACAAACACTGAATAATAAACAACCATCAAAACTGTTAAAAAATAAAATATGAAACTTCCATGAAACTTTCATTCCTCCATCATGAAGTTACTGTAAATTGGTATTAAACCGCCGATTTATCAGCGGAAATCATTTTAGGGGGTATCTTATGAAAGGTACAATTCTTTCTTTTTTAAACGTGTTTCGATCTGATGCTACAGGCGAAATGAACATAAAACTACCAGACAATGGTAATGAATGTGAGCAATTTTCTATGTCCTCACAAACAAGTGATGAATGTGTTCCTCCCAATGAAATAGAAACCATCTGTACTCAAACCAAAGGAGTTAGTTTATTAATAAAGAGTAGTTTTGAATTAATAAAAGAGGCTATAAAAAGTGTCTCTCAATTGATTAAAAAAAAGCAGACACCTGATATATCAGTAATTGATGACAGCGTGTATCAAAATGTTTCAGAACCATCATTGATTAATGATACAATCATTGATGGAGACATGGATTTATTTTTCAAATCAATTCTCAATCAGGCACAAGCAAATCTCGCTCTTTCAGAAAACATCAATGATGTAGCGAATATATTCAAACAAGCTGAGGAACTTATCGGGAAAGCAGATTTTGTAATCGCCATAATGATAAGTTATATACGTGAAGAAAAGTTATGGAAGCGATATAATTACAATTCCATTGATGATTTCTTGAAAGATTTACCCAGTGTATGCAAGGTATCAAGGCAGACATTTAACAACGCAGCACAGGCAGGTGATATAATTCGATATTTATCATCATTACATCCTGAAGCCATAGTACAAGGCTTAAACTTCTCATTAACTCCTGCTCTTCTTTATCGAAATTATTCAAAATTAAAGTTCCTTTATCGGATATTCTATATATGGAATATACGCATTACTAATGAAGTAATGATCAATTTTCGTGATATGACATATCGTAATTTTGAAAGCTTCATAAAAGAATATGAAGCACAGAATCAAGAAGAAATTTCAAGAAACGGAAAGAAGATCAAAGAATCTTCGCAAGAGAAGTCTAAATCTCATAAAAACAAAAAAGAAGAAGCAGTAGTCCCAGAACTTACTGAAGCAAAAGCAAAAATATACCGTGAAATACGGTTAGGGCATTCAATAGGTTACCTTTTTACTTCCAATTCAGAATTCACTGAAAGCGTAGTTCGATTTTTATTAGATGCACGAAAACATAAGTATGAAGAAATCTGGAAATATTCTCGCTCTCCATCAGAGCTTTTCATGAAAGATAATCCTGATCTTTGCCTGAATGACCTGAATTGGGCTGAGTTTTTCCCTGGCGATTTGCGTAGCACCACAGAGACACTGACAAATCTAATTTCAATTGATTTAGCTCCGCATGACATAAAGAATGCTTTGGCTAAATCATTTAAGACAAAAGCCGAGCTAACCCTCGCACAGGCATTCTTGATTTTCCGTATGGAAAATGACAGTAAACTTCATGCTTCAGTTAAGAAGTATCTATACGAGCACAAGATAACTCATCAGTTTAATACGGTTATGGATTTTGCCATTAATGTGCTTGATATTGAGGTATCAAAGTACAAATGGTTAAAACGAATAGGAGAGAGCATTCCTCTTTTAATAAAACTAAAAGGGAAGGTTCATTTAACTTCCGATGGTTTTTTGGAGAAGTTATCGTATCTTAAAACAGCAATTCAACGTCATCCGTTAAATCATGAACTTGTTATTGAAGCCCTTAATAATGTATCAGCAAAGCGCTTTAGAGAATTTGCTCGTAACAAACAAGATACATTATTAAATGACCCAATCTCAATAAAGGATTACCTGAAGGCTAAACCTTTTATTGATGAACTGCTTTTGTATCAAGCAGACGGAAAATCAATTTCAATTATTGGCCTTCTAGGTGAAGATGAACAAATAAAGCTTAATAATATCAACCGAGCTTTAGAAGAAGATGATGAACGCATAATGAAGCTTTATCCGGGCATTGCCTGGGATTCCATTTTTGAAGTGAAACCAACTGTTGAAATTGAAACATCATGCTTAAACAATACCGAATTAACAATACATGATTCGAATTTAGCAATCAAAGACAATCAACTGAAGGTTGCTTAACAGCCTAGAAGTCAAGTTATTCCAATGAAATATCACAGTGGAATAGCTTGACTAATTTTATATTATTTTCTCAACATAAAACCCACCCGTAGCATATAAATAACATCCTGCAATATTTTATATAAAACACTTATATAAAATATTAAAAAAGATATTACATAGTACTTAACACTATTTCATAATAATTTATCTGTTCATTTACCTAATACGGACTAACCATCCGATTACAATCCTATGAAGTAGAAGACCTTTGAGCCAAAGGATTTTTTCTGCATACATGTATTCATAGGGGCATGTAAGCGGTTGGTTACCGGAGCAGATTAAGTCCAATGGCTTAAAGGTCTTTTTATGTCCGGTATGTAATGCTTTGGGTTAAAGATGTCATTTGGAGCATTAGGTGGTCTCGAACCGAACAAGGTGAGCGCGAAAGGTTCATGCGGTGGAGGCGAAAAGAACAGGCCGCAAAGCGCACGGCATGGTATTGCTGAAATAACTGACTAGCGTAGAGAATACCACGATTCTACGCCTCAAGACGTCGAATAGAGACGAGGAGAGCTATCCCCAACCAACGGTTTTTACACCGGCTGGTTGGGGAGGCTTTGCTCAAGACCATATGATATTAAATATAAATAATATTCTTAACAAATTATATCTTATTTGAAATAATATAACTGTATTCCTGCTAAATTATCTCCTATTCCTAATAAAGAAACGCAATAGTCCCTTCACGTATAACTGACCACAAAAATTAAAAAAATGTCTCATTTTGTTACACGTTCAACATTGCTAACTTTTCTGGTAACAATAGCATCACCATAAATCTGAGCAAGACCGCAAACCACTCCCCCTTGCACCTTAGCATTATCGAAAACCCTTATCTCTCCGAAAGCTTTTGTAATGCCGTTTATCTGAGCATTATTATATACTTTTGCAGTTCCATAAACTTCTGCATTACCGAAAATAAGCACATTATCATCAGTTGGTGAACCTATAAATTCACTTTTATCAATAGTCAAAAAGCCCCAATTTTCATCACAACTTAAACATGTAGCGAATGGTGATATATGCCTTAAGTCTTTTATCCTATTCTCATATTCAGTTTCAATTTCAAATCTTCCTGCTTGAAATTGAGATAGACTATCTTCCGCGTTTTTTATCAACTCCTCATAATCAATGACCTCCTCCGAGTTCTCATCTTCTGGACTTTCTTCAGAAGTCGTTTCATTTTCATGTGAATCTCTGAGATTCTTTATCTTTTCTAATATCTCAATAAAAGAGTTTTCTGTAATGTCATTCGCTTTACGAGCATCATCCAATTTTTTTTCTGCTTCTTTTATCTTTTTATTAAGTCTTTCATACTCGCTGTAGTTTCCATCACTTGATAATTCTTCCAAGCATTTTGGACAAAATACTCTATCAATTATATTCCACTTTATTTTACACCCATAACATTCAATAATAAGTTCAACCAAGGCTCGTTTTATATTCATTATATCCTGTAGAGCATTTTGTCCGCCATTTGCTCGAAAATCATTTAAGTCTTTTTCTGCATTGTCTATCAATTCCGAATCAAATTCACTTATTGGCGTATTCATTATTGCTTCAATTTCATCAATTTGATTTCTAAGTGTGTCGATTTGCGCTGTAAGTGTGCTAATTTGCGCTGTACGTGTGTTGATTTGATTTTTTAATGCGTTAATTTGCACTGTAAGTGCGAAAATTTTCGCTATATCAATTTCCGCCTCACGAAGGCTATCAATTTCTGAATTAAGATTATCAATTTCTACATTAAGACCCTCAATTTCCGCATTAAGGTTATCAATTTCTACATTAAGACCCTCAATTTCCGTTAATATCTCTTTTATCGTTTCCGCACCAGAGTTCTGAGTTTCCTTCAACTTATCATTTTTTGCATTTTGCTCATCTTTCAATTTTATTGCGTCATTTAAAATCTGTTCAAGCCGAGCGTCTTCATCTTGAGCCTTTTTCAAAGTCTTTTCTGCGCCTTCCAACTTTTTTAAGAGCCTTGTTCTATCCTTACTGAATTCTAAAAGAGTATTGCAATTTGGACAGTTGAATTCCCTTGTAACACCATAAACTTGTGCATTGCCATAAACTTTTGCGCTATCAAAAACTCTAGAATTATCTGAAATCTGTGCGTTGTCATAAACCTTTGCATTATCGGATATTATTGCATCGCCGAATATTCGCGCATTTCCATAGACTTTCGCATTGTCAGCAACCCAACAATCACCCTCTTGAGACAAATTTTCTTCTTTTTCAATAAATCCGCCTAATTCTTCACCTTCATTAAGATTTTTCTGTGCCTCTATAACCTCCTTATCTGCGACTTTTTTTTCTTCATCAGCAATATCGTATGGAATTTTTGCGGCTGCCTCAGCCTTTTTCGCTTCATCAAGGTTTTTATTCAAGTCGTTTAAGAAAGGAGCATAATATGAATTTAAATAATGTCTCTCTTTCGCCGAAATGGCGGCTTGTATTTTATTTTCAATGTTCTGAATGGAGTTTTTAATATTCCTTGATACCCATTGGGTGTTATTATAAATACTTTGTTGCTCCTTGAATGCTTTCTCTTTTTCCTCTTGTATCGTCAATTTTTCATTAAGCGTATCAATTAAGAACTGCGGCTTCCTACATACTTGCCGTAGCCAAATATCTTTAATATTTCCCTCATTATCTGTTGTCGTTACTTTGCAATAATTCTCTAGTGTCCAGTATTTTTCTTCCATATATTTATTTAGCAGGCAATTAAAATATATAAAAAAAGTTATTTTCGGTGTTTTTCTTCAAACTTTGATATTTGTGTTTTTACTACATGAGTTATGCCGTTTAGAACGGAGTCATGCAGTATTCTTAATTCTTCGATAGAATAGCAGTTTTTGGAAAAAAGCTCGGTCGGATCAATTTTAAGCGCGTTTGCTATGCGTTCCAATACTTCTGCAGACGGAAATTTCCTTTCAAGTTCAATCATTGCCAGATATGACGGCGCAATACTGGCTAACTCGGCTAATTTTGCCTGCGAAAAGCCCAATAATTGCCGTTGGTTGCGAATATTTGAAGCTAAAATATGCTTTAATTTTGATTTCATTTCAATATATCGGTGTACCCTTATTTTAATATCTGATATATACTTGACAATTATCTTATAGAGTGCGATACTATCTATAAGAAATCATGCTTTTTAAGGAGCTTTATATGAAAAGATGGATGGGAATTATCGCAATTATTGTTCTTATCTTTACTGCTTGTGGTGATGGTGATGATAATAACGATGGCACAAGTACTGTAAATAATGCAGATTTTTCTGAACTTTATGGAAAATGGAGTTACACAAGCGATTCTGGATTGACGAGGATTTATAGTATTTCAAAGAATGAAATAGAATTTTATGTGAAGTATAGTTTTGCTAATGAACCTGACCTTTGGTATAAAAGCAAAATTCAGACCGTTGAAGAAATCACAAATAACGGTATAAGCAGCAAAGACGAATTTCCAAAGGGATTTCAAATAAAATCCGTTTATACACAAGATGGTACTGGTGGGAGTTATTCCGTTGGCACATCTCAGACACAATTTTATTATCTAAATGAAAATAAAGATAAAATGTATGAATTTTGGGCTTATACTAAAGTAGAATAAGCCGTCAATTATTTTCCACATGACAGAAGGGGCAAGCCAAGAACTTGCTTCTTTTTTTGTTTCTTATCATATAACTAACTTATATGTATAACGCAATATTTGAAAGCATTGTCCGAACTTGCTGTGGAGCGGATACAGACGATATTCACAGCGGAGAAGCCGAAGGGAACTTTTGGGCTGAAAATGAGCTGTTTGAACAAGTCCTAATGGAAGCGAATATCCAAGTCAAGCCAGTGCATAAATTGGAAATCAAGCCGTCGTTCTTACGCATTGTTTAATCAGTTTGTCAAACGCCCCGTTTCCTCGGTGGTTTTGTCGGAAGCACATTTCGTCAATATAACCCTGCATATGTTGAATGCTGTAATGATGATGAGTTCCGATCCATTGTCGTTTAATTAAGCTCCAAAAATTTTCGATGTTATTTGTATGAATTCCGTTCCCCGCGCTGTATTGTCCCTGTGAATGGTTAACCGTAAAATGAACGTATTGTTGTGCGTATTTCCGATCTAAAATTCCGTATCCCGTAAAATCGTCGCTTACAACAGTTGTCCCATCTTTGCAGACCGTTTCAATAACAGATAATAATTGCTTCCCAGATAATTTTTGACCCAGTTCATTGGGTTGTGCGACTTGAGCGTAAACTCGTTTTGAGTTCCGTTCCTTAATTCCGATAACTGGCGTTTTTGAAGTTCCACGTCCCCGTTTTGCTTTCCCTGCGTTACCGTTTATTTTTCTCGGTTTTCCGCCGATATAAGTCTCGTCAATTTCCACGAAGCAGTCAAAAGCTTTCGCCATGTCTTCGTTTCCCATTGCTTCTCTGATTAACCGTAAAATGCGCCATGCAGTTTTATGAGTAACTCCGATTTCCCGACCCAATTGATAACTTGAAATTCCTTT
>JGI24695J34938_10002224_pt1 | contig 15077 bp, 12 predicted proteins | sample TergutCo191P3_FD_34938 | JGI IMG/M metagenome (IMG submission 34938) | reverse complement strand
AAATCGGTAAGCCTCTTTCCCGCAGGGTGTTCTTGCCCTAAAAGATAGGGAACCAAAGGATGCATCCCCGCCATTGTAAAAAGCGCAGTCGGGTCATTTTCCGGCAGAAGGGATTTTCCCTGTATTTGAGCGTGTCCCTTGGATACAAAAAAATCAATGTATTTTTTTCTTAATTCATCAGCGGATAAAGTTTTCATGGCTGAATGTTAACATTTTTTATAGGGAAATTCTACCATTGGAAAATTGGCTGGCGAAGTATCGGTTTTATGGAGAATAATTAATAAAATTAATTGGTAATTTTTATTTTTATGCTATAATTATATTAGAGAGTTTAAAATGAGGTTTTGCATAAATAGGGTTTTTATTTTTATATTAATTTTTACTTTTCTTATCGCATGTCTGGGCGCACAGCATAACAGCAATATGGTACGCATTACGGGCGGCACTTTTACAATAGGCAGCCCTGCCAATGAAACCGGACGGCGTAACGATGAATCTCAGCGTCAGGTAACTGTAACCGGTTTTTATATGGGTAGATATGAGGTAACGCAAAAAGAGTATGAGGAAGTGACCGGAATTAATCCCGGCAGGTTTTGGGGCGTTAATCTTCCGGTAGAGCAGGTAACCTGGTTTGACGCTGTTGAATATTGCAACAAACGAAGTCAAAAAGAAGGATTAACGCCTGTATACACGATAACAGGCAGGATTCCCGCGACAGGATATCCAATAACCGCCGCTATTGTTACAATTAATTGGGATAATAATGGTTACCGCCTTCCTACAGAAGCGGAATGGGAATATGCCTGCAGAGCAGGTACTGTGACAGCTTTTAATACAGGAGCCGGAATCAGCGACAATACCGGATGGTATGCAGCTAACAGTAATAACCGGACGCACCATGTAGGTCAAAAACAGGCGAATGCATGGGGTCTTTATGATATGCACGGAAATGTATGGGAATGGTGCTGGGACTGGTATGATAATTACGCGCCAGGAGCGCGTACAGATCCAAGAGGACCTGATACCGGAATCCTCCGTACGCTAAGAGGCGGAAGCTGGGGGGCTGCGCCTTCGATTGTTCGTTCCGCGTACCGTTTCAGTTATAATCCCTATGCCAGAAGTAACAGTATCGGCTTTCGGGTTGTTCACCGGTGAAATTATACGAAACACAAGACAAACCAAAAAAAGCGTTTCTTGTCAGCGTGATGGAAGGAAATCCTGGCGATGAGCCAAGAGCGGCGGAGCTTACGGGTTTATGCGAAACTCTGGAACTGGATATAATCGCCTGCGAAAAAATTCGAGTTAGGGAAAAAACTTCCCGTTTTGGAATGGGAAGCGGAAAAGCCCAGGAGCTTTCGAACAAGGCAAAAGAGTTAAGCGCCGATTTAATGGTCTTTGATTTTAACCCGAGCCCTTCGCAGCAGAGAAACTGGGAAGAAATCGCGGAAATCCCTGTTATCGACAGGCAGGAGCTTATAATCCGTATTTTTGCCGACAGAGCCGTGACAAGGGAAGCCGAGTTACAGGTTAAGCTGGCAGAGCTTTCATATTTTCTTCCAAGATTAACGCATAAATATATTGATCTTTCACGCCAAAGAGGCGGAAGGTATGGAACAAAGGGAGCAGGGGAGACTAAACTTGAAACCGACAGGCGAAAGATCGAAAAACGCATAAATCAGCTTGAAAAAGAAATCGAAAAAGTAAAAGGTCAAAGGCAGCTTAAACGCCGGCAAAGGGAAAAGACTAATATCCCTGTCTGCGCGATTGTAGGTTATACAAATTCAGGTAAATCGAGCCTATTAAATGCGTTAACAGGAGCGAACGTTCTTGCCGAGGACAAACTTTTCGCAACTCTTGACGCGGTTACCCGCCGTTTGCAGCTAACAGACGAAAAAGCCGTTTTACTTACAGATACGGTTGGTTTTATAAGAAACCTTCCCCATTCTCTTATTAAAGCTTTTCGCTCAACTCTTGAAGAAGCCGCGTTAGCTGATATATTAATTCACATACTTGACGCTTCGGCGCAGGATATAGAAAGCAATCACGAAACTACAATCACTGTACTGGGAGAGCTTGGAGTAAAAGAAATACCTGTAATCACAGTCCTTAATAAAATTGACATGATAGACAATAGCGCCTTAGAGGAACTTCAAAACCGTTTTTCCGGCTGTGTTTCTGTTTCTGTAAAAAATAAATTAAATCTGGATATTTTAAAGGACAGGATAATTTCGATGGTTTGAGCGGAGTGATGAAGATTTTAACCGCGAACCTGCACGAACATACGAACCAATCTAAAAAAAAGCTGTTCAAGTTTTATTTCCTGAACAGCTTCCTTTAATACATTTAATAGTGACTAATTTGCGCTAGTTTGCGGCTCTGATTTCAAGGTAATCAAGATTTGCGTCCCAGGTGCCGTTATCATTGATACAAATTAATTCAACAGATACTGTTTTACCGTTTTGGTTGTGAGTCGCTGTAATGTTCTGGTTTGATACACTGTTTCCAAATCTGAATGTGCCATAGTCAGTGCCGTTGATTCGTAACTGTACCTGAGCTGTACTGCTGGTTGTTGAGGAACCCCTAAGAGTAAATGTGTGTTTGCCGTTGGCGAAATACTGGTTGTAAGAAACTTTATCGTTGTTGGCATAGAGACGAACGCCGTTAAACGGTGAAGAAATATTGCCTGTAAATTGTCCTCCCTTGGTCATGTTTTCGCACTGAACAGTTGTTACTCCATTACTGGTTGTGCCGCTGCCTGAACCAGAGCCTGAACTTGAGCCTGAGCCAGAACCGCTTCCAGAGCCAGAGCCTGAGCTTGATCCGCCAAGCGTTGTGTTGCCGTATCTAAGAGTATAACTTGAGATGTTTCCGCTTCCATTACTCTGCCAACCTTCGAGACAGAGCGCGACTTCGTACATTTTTCCCAGGCTCATGCCGTTGTCAAACCAAGCGTTAAAAATACCTGTTACATCAATGGTTCCGCTTGTACGTTTCGATTGACGAACTGCCCAGTATTGTTTAAATGTTCTTGTTCCTTCGATCGAAGGTTGATTCGTTCTTGTTGTTTCAAAAAGATCGTAGCCGTTCCATGATCTCTTTTTTGTGGCTCCCGAAGCCGAACGCGGATCATAAGTGCCAAAGTTTTCTACAATGTAGTATTCAACCAAAGGATCTTTTGACCATCCATAAACACACAGATAGGAATTTCCGCCGGGTGTGAAGGAGGCGCTGTAGGTGATGGAAATATTTCCAATTTGATTGTGAGATTGAGTTGAATTAAATTTTTTCCCTGTGCGAAACAGAATATTGCCAATGTTACTCCAGCTTGCGCTGAATGTTCCATTGTCATTAACAGTCATGCTGCCTGTTCCTCTGTCTTTCCAATACTCATAATCCCAGCCATTTTTTGTTCCTATCTTGTTGTTTGTGAATGTCTCTGCTGCCCTTCCAATGTTTATTGCTTCACCCTCGGTTACGCTGATGTTTTCGATGTCGCCGCATCCTGTAATAAATAATCCGCCTGATGCCGCAAGGAGCGCTAAAAAAATCATCATGCTTTTTTTCATATTTATTTTCTCCCTTATAAAAATTAGGCGCTCATACAAGCTGCCTATTTATAAGTTCTAACACGGGTTTTTAAATAACGCAAATAATTTTTTTTATTTTTTATATAAATATTTTTACGCGCTTTAAAATTAATGTTTTTTGTATATTATTTGGAAATGTAAAATTTATTTTATTTTTATATTTTGAATATTTATATTTTTTTAAGTATAATTGTTAGGTGAAAATATTGATAATGAGAATAAAATCCAAGGCAGCTGTTCCTAAAAACGCGAACTTTTTTGTTCGAATGTTTTGGAACAGCCTCTGCTATTTTAAAAATTTTCTTTCTTGTTCTTCCTGAAAGCCTCAAGACACTCTCGCCTGAATATTACAACAGAAAGATCTTTTGTCTCAATTTCTTTTTTAAGTTTCGCTGCGTTTTCATCAACAAGATTTGGTTTGGCTTCAAGTTCAAGTACGCGCTCCGGCTTTACTCCGCAGCCCAAAATCAGGCTTTTTAATCTTTCTGACGGAAGTATAGTAGGCTGGCAGCCTGTCATGGCTACGCTTGAATTATCCAAAATGATCAATGTCATGGTTGATTTAGCGTCAACTGCGTCAATTAAAGCTGTAATACCGCCGTGAATAAATGTCGAGTCGCCTATTACAGCTATAGCGTATTTTAATCCAACATCGGCGGCTCCTTTTGCCATTCCGACACAGGCGCCCATGCAGACAATGCTTTCAACAGCGCAGAGGGGAGGCGCAACTCCGAGCGAATAACAGCCGATATCAGAGTTTATCCCGACATCAGGATGATCAGGACGTGAATCAATCGCTTTTACCGCTTTATTAAGCGTGTTGTAGCTGTCGATATGAGGGCATCCCTGGCAAAGAACAGGAGGGCGCTGCGTTAGGTGAAGAGGATTAATAACGCTGATTGTTTTTCTGGGAGGAAGACCTAGAACCTGACGCACATTGTCAGGATCAAGTTCTCCTGCCTGTATTATGGGTTTTACATTCGGGTTTGATACTCCGAATATTTTTTGAGCGATAAAAGGCTGACCTTCCTCGATAACAAGAACTTCATCTGATTCATCAAGTATCTTCTGAATCTTTTTCTCAGGCATAGGATAGGCGCCTATATGAAGATATGTTGGAGCTTTTTTTCCCTGCTCTTTTCGCATTGCCAAAAAGTCCTGAAGGTTTTCTTCGTAATAATTTCCGCCAAGACCTGATGTAATGATCGCAAGATCGTTATCTCCGCTTGTAAAAATATTCGCTGTGTATTCAGATGCCCATTTTTGAAGCAATTTTTGTTTCCATAAAAGCTCCTGATAATTTTGCCTCGCGTAAGAAGGAATAAGCGTCCATTCTTTCTTATCTGTTGTTTTGGAAACAGGATTTTGAGCTCTAGGAGGAACAGGAATTACAGCGGCTCTTGAATGCGCTAAGCGCGTTACAAGACGCAGCATTACAGGAATATTAAATAACTCGGAAACTTCAAAAGCCTCACGCACCATGTCGTATGCTTCCTGCTGATTGCGCGGTTCAAGACACGGTACCATAGCGAAGTTTGAGTAAAAACGCGAATCCTGCTCGTTTTGGGAGCTGTGCATTCCGGGATCATCTGCTATAGCGATTACAAGACCGCCTTTTATTTTTAAGAGAGCCGCGTTCATAAAAGCGTCCGCCGCGACATTTAATCCAACATGTTTTGTTGTAACAATGGAGCGCCTTCCCGCGAAAGAAACGCCGAGAGCCGCTTCAAGAGCGGTCTTTTCATTCGCGCACCAGCGCGCGACAGGTGCGCCACTTGCGCCGCCTTTTTTATACTCATTGATAAGATATTGCATTATCTCCGAAGACGGAGTTCCCGGATAACCGTAAGCCGCGCTTACTCCCGCATGAATTGCGCCTAACGCAACAGCTTCGTCTCCCAAAAGTGCAAGTTTTTCATTACTCATTTTTTTCTCCCGGCTTTTTTAACCTAAATCGTCTTTTACTTTTACGCTTACTTCCTGTTCATAACAGGCAAAGCAATTATTCACAATTGTTTTTTCCGGCGTTTTTGATACTGCGCTGATCAGCGGAACTATTATAAGTCCTGCAAGCATGGTAAATGCGCCCGCGTTAATGGGCGACTGGAGGATAGCCGGAAAGGAGCTTCTGAAAAATATATTAAGAATCATAAGCGACGTACTAAAAATAAAACAACACCATACAGAAAGAGAAGTCGCTCTTTTCCAGTAAAGACCATATAAAAACGGAGCAAGAAATGAACCTGCCAAAGCTCCCCAGGAAACGCCCATTAACTGCGCAATAAATGTAATGCCGCCTTTATACTGATAAATCGCGATTACTGACGAGATAATGATAAAAACGACAATTAACGCTCTTATAATAAACAACTGTGATTTTTCGCTCATCTTTTTTATAATATTTCCTTTCAGGAAATCGAGAGTTAAAGTTGACGCGGAAGACATAACGAGAGAAGATAACGTAGAAATTGATGCCGCAAAAACCAGAACAATTATTAATCCAATCATTGCTTCCGAAAAACCTGAAAGAATTGCCGGGATTATAGCGTCATAAATAACTCTTCCGCTCGCATTGTAAATCTCAGGCATATCTTCATAAAGGCGTCCGAAACTTCCAAGAAAATAACATCCGCCTGCGATAATTAGCGCGAAAAGCGTTGAAACAATCGCGCCCTTGCTTATCATGTTTTCGCTCTTTATCGAATAAAAACGCGCAACCATCTGAGGAAGCCCCCAAACTCCAAGTGACGTTAGAATTAAAACACCTAATAATGATATCGGGTCAGGACCGAAAAGGGATGTAAAAATTCCCGGGACTTCGCCGCGCGAAATAGACGGGTCTGTAACTTTTGCAAGCTCATCAACTGCCTCTATATAGCCGCCGTTTGCTTTTAATACAACAGCGATAACAGCGACAATTCCTATAAGCATGATAGACCCTTGAATAAAATCGTTTACAGCTGTAGCGAAATATCCGCCGGCGACGACAAAAACAGCGGTGATGATTCCCATCGCTATAATGCAGTATTCAAAAGGAATGCCGAATGCCATGGAGAAAAGTCTTGATAAACCGTTGTACAAAGAAGCTGTGTAGGGTATTAAAAATATAAATACGATAATTGAAGCGGCAATTTTTAGCGCGTTTTGACTGTAACGGGAGCCGAAAAATTCAGGCATGGTCGCGCTTTTTAAATGATTGGTCATTACGCGCGTTCGCCTTCCCAGAATGAACCACGCCATAAGAGAGCCTATAAACGCGTTTCCAAGTCCTATCCAAATTGCGGCGGAACCGAATCTGAAACCGAACTGACCTGCGTATCCTACAAAAACAACAGCGGAAAAATAAGTTGCGCCGTATGAGAACGCCGAAAGCCAGGGGCCAACGCTGCGTCCGCCAAGCACGAAGTCATTAACATTGGTTGCTTTCTTTCTGAAATAAATCCCGACAAAAACTGTAACAGCCACAAAAAGTAAAAGAAGAAAAATTTTCATTACCATTTTGGTATCCTTTATTTACAAGCCAGCTTGTTACAAACCAGCTCTTTACGAGTTAACTCGTTCAACATATTCGTTGGTTTCGGTATTAACAAGTATTTTTTCATCCTGCTTGATAAAGAGAGGAACCCGCACCGTTAAACCGGTCTCGGTTTTTATCGGTTTAGTGGCTCCTGTCGCCGTATCGCCCTTGATATAATTTTCGCTTTCGGCAACGGTAAAAACAACCTTGTAGGGTATCTGAATGTCGATTACTTTTCCTTCAAAAATTATAATCTGATAAGAGTTTCCTTCCTGAAGATACAGTTTCTTTTCCTGATTCTCATCGATACTAACCTCATGCTGATCAAAAGTTTCGTTGTCCATAAAGTGAAAGTTATCCTGATCCGCGTATTGAAATTGAGCTGTGCGGATATCAACCTGCGCGTCTTCAACTTCCTGCTGAGTAGGTATTGTAAGGCTTAAAACAGAGCCGTCTTTAATACTTTTCATTTTAATTCTGGCGATGGCAGTGCCTTTGCCGGGAGTATGGAATTCCCTCTCAACTACAAGGTATGGCTGACCTTTTTGCAATAAACATGTTCCTTTGGTAATATCTCCGCATCGAATCATTTTTTTCCTCTTTAGATATGTATATGGTCAGTTTAGCAAAAAAAGGGGTTTATGGGAATAGGGCAATTTGATATAATGGCGTGATGAAAAACAGCGTCAGTGTTTACAAAGAAAATTGGCTATATGCTTTTTTTAAGTCCTTTTTTAACCCGGTTTTAAGACCGGCTTTTTGTAAAAGCGTTCCGTCCATTTTTTACAATTTTTTTCTTCGCCAGTATCATGCCGCGTTCCTTCCAGGAAGGATTCCTGTAACAGGCGTCGATCATAAACTTGATGAAAAAATACCTTTTGTTCCTTCGTGGGTAACAATCTATATCGATTTTGTCCAGTTTTGGATTAGAATGATCACCTTTTTTATTAAAAGATACAAACGAAAAGCGCTTGAGCCCATGAGGGATTTTATTTATTCGATGGGAGATTTATACGCTTACGCATCTCAGGTTTACAGGCGCAATATGTCGACTACAAAACGACCTTTTTATATTGCCCGTCCAAGATTTTTAATGATTCACCTTTTGGATCCACATTTAATGTGCATTCCAAGTCTGCATGTGATGGTTGTAATTCATACTTATTTACAGTTTGTCCAAACTTCCAAAAAATTGGGCGTATATGAAGGATTAAAAGAAGAGGCTAATGAGATGAAACAGGGAGCGCTCGCTATAAGCCAGGCGATTTTATTTGTTAAACAGCACAGCGTTAATTGTATCCCTGCTGCCCTTTACGGAATGACTTGTTTTAGCCCTGATCTTTTCCCAAAGGAAGAAGCATATAAATTTACAGAACTTCTTTTTTCTTTGCCTCCAAAAGCGGATACGAAAGAACCTAAAAACCCCGTACATCCTTCGTCCGCGCCTCTTACGATTATAAACGAAACCGATCAGGCGGAAATTAAAAAACACATCATAACTTTATACAATCAATTTATTTCAGAAAAAGACGATTCTAAACCATGGTATTTACCGCTCCTTAATTTTCTAAAAAAGTATAAATGATGGAGAGAATATTGTATCAAAGCAGCGCCTGCCTGGTTGTTAATAAACTAAAAGGGGAAGCTGTCGAGGGAGCGAAGGACGGGATTTGTGACCTAAAGCGGCTGTTAAAAGAAAACTTAAAAATTGGTTTTATCGAAGCTGTAAACAGGCTTGATGTTCCCGTGACAGGGTGCGCTCTTTTCGCGCTTGACAGTAATTCTCTTGAATACTTAAACCGCTGTTTCGCAAGTGTAGATAATCAAAAAATCGAAAAATATTATTGGGCAATAATAGAAAAACCAAAAGATAAAATTCATGAGAGCGGTGAATTACACCATTGGATTGAAACAGATTCAAAAACCAATAAATCTTTCGCGTATGGCGAAAAAGCAAAGCAAAGAAAAAAATCATCCCTAAAATATCGTATAACAGGAGAGGGAACAAATTATCTCTTTATGGAAATTGAACTCCTCTCTGGAAGGCATCATCAAATTAGAGCGCAGCTTGCCGCCTGCGATCTTCACATTAAAGGTGACTTAAAATACGGAGCCAAACGCAGCGAAAAAGAGGGAGGAATACGTCTTCACGCGCGTTTTTTATCTTTTCCCAATCCGTTAAATAAAGAAGAGCGGATAAAAGTAACTTCTGATCCGCCTGTGATGGATAATTTATGGGAAGCCTTTATGGGCTTTCCTCAAAATTAATTAAACCTATTCGAAGTTTTTCATAAATTACTCTTGTGGCGGCGTCCTTTAATCTTTCCCGTGAAAGCCTTCCGTCTTCAAGTGAAGATAAAAAAGCGTCGTGGGTTTTTTTTAGATGAGCCGGCCAGACAAGGATCATGTCAGATCCCGCCGCGATGGAAAGAACCGCGCTTTCCTCAGGGCTTAAATTACCGGCTGCCGCCATAATAAAATCATCGCTTATTATAATGCCTTCAAATCCCAGAACTCCCCTAAGATAATCAATCATAACGGCAGATGAAAGGCTCGCTATTTTTGTATCGAGCGGTGTAACGATTGTGTGAGCTGCCATTATGGCTCTAGCTCCATTTTGAATCGTTGTAATAAATGGGGTAACGATTTCCAAAAGTGCGTCATTGTCTATGTTTAGCTCGGAAGCAGAGTAGTGGGGATCGAGTCCCGCGCTCCCGGGAAAATGTTTTACAACGCATAAAACGTTTGAGTTTTCCATGCCTTTTAAGAACGCCGATGCCGCTTCACCTGCGAAAACAGGATCAGGTCCATAAGAACGTCTTGCGAGAAAGATACGGTTTTCGTCCATTAAATGTTCAGCGACAGGAGCGAAGTTCATGTTTATCCCAAGCTCACTGATTTCTTTCGCGGCTTTTTCGCTGTCGGCTTTTATTTTTTCCAAAGCGGCGTCTTTTCCCTCCGCCATAAAAATATCCCAATACTCTGACGCCGCGCGTAAATCCGCAGTTCCGGGCATAAAACGGTTTACGCTTCCCCCTTCATGATCCACAGCGAAAAACGGCACAACCGCGGATATTTCAATTATTAAATCGGCGGTTTCTTTTATAAACCCTTTAATTTTCTCATTATCAGTGTTCAGGTTATACTTAAAAAGCATTATCCCACCCGCCGGGATTTCTGTAAGAAGGGCGGTCATATTGGAGGGAAGAGTTTCCCTGCCGTCAATCCCGCTTATTAAAATCTGGGAGACTAAAAGCCTGTCGTCCATTTCGGAAATAATCTCACCAGCTCTGATTAAAAGAGGGTCAATAGCCAGAGGCTCAATGACGATTTCCTCAGTGTTTTCAGCGGATTTTAAACAGGATATGAGAATGAATAAAACCAGGATAACAAGGAAAAAAGGAGGCTGCTTCTTTATAAACCGGCAAAAATGAGCGGTTTTTACTCTCGCGGGGGAGTTAATCATATATTGACTATTTTATACCTTTAAGGTATTTTATCAATATACCAGGAGGTTAGGATGGAATCAAACATTTTTACTATTTCATTGGCAAAAAATCCGAACATAACCGTAGATATAATTCCGGGTCATTATACAACAAGCAATATGCACACAAATAATTACCTTGATGTAAGTTCTTTAAGAAGCGACGCGATCGTAGCAAGGGATGTGGCAAGGGAAATTGTTCTGCCGTACTCAAGTACGCCTATCGATACAATTGTCTGCATGGAAAAAATGGAAGTAATAGGAGCGTATGTCGCTCAGGAACTTTTTCAGGAAGATTCATCCGGCATTAACAGCGGCAATCGAATCAAGGTTTTATCTCCGCTTAATAACGCTTACGGTAATCTGGTATTTTCAGGCAGGGTCATAAAGTGGATAACCAATAAAAACATTCTTTTGCTTATGGGAACCATTTCATCGGGAAGCACCTTAAAAAAAATAATTGAATGTATTTCTTATTACGGCGGAACCATAAGCGGTATTTCCGCTCTTTACTCGGCTTCTCCCATTACATCATCAACAGAAATACACACTTTATTTTCATCGGCGGACATACCCGGTTATAAGATTTTTACCGCAAGTGAATGTGAGTTTTGCAAAGAAGGAATTAAACTTGACGCTATCGTCAGCAGCGAAGGCTACACAAAAATTGATTAATGAGTCTTTTTAAAATACAAAAATATTAAGGAGAACCAAAAAAATGGAACCAGAGTCCTTGACGCTTCTACAAAGCATTATTACGAGCTTGGGTATACTAAGATTAACAATGGGGCAGGCTATAATGCTTTTGCTTGGATTGTTTTTCCTGTATCTTTCGATTGTCAAAAAATTTGAGCCTCTCTTGCTCCTGCCTCTTGCCTTCGGAATTATTCTCGCGAATCTTCCGATAGTTGGTCTTGGCGCCTATGATTATAACCCGAATGGCTTTAAGGAATTATCCGGTATGCCGCTGCCCGATGGGCAAGTCTGTAACGCCCATCAGCCGGGAGAGGCGTGTTACCATACGACATTCCTTCAAAACCTTATGAACTTCCTTTACACCGGTATTCGTATGGTTATTTATCCGCCTCTGATTTTCCTTTGCATAGGAACAATGACAGATTTTGGTCCGCTTATCGCGTCTCCCAGGAGTGCGCTTATTGGTCTTGGAGGACAGCTTGGTATCTTTATAGCGATGGGAGTTTCATACTTTGTCGGAAACGCTTTAGCTCCCATTCTTGCTCCGCTCTTGCCTGCGCTTGACGAATTTGGAAATGTTAAAGTCGATGACTTGGGGAATGTGATAGGTATCTTTAAAGGGTTCACGCTAAAAGAGTCCGCCGCTATCGGAATAATAGGAAGTTCCGACGGTCCAACCTCGATCTTCGCCGCGACGCGCTTAGCGCCAGACCTTCTGCCTGCAATCGCGATTGCCGCATTCTCTTACATGGCTTTGGTTCCTTTTATTCAGCCGCCTATCATGCTTGCTCTTACAACAAAAAAAGAACGCGTGGTTGTAATGCCGGATCCAAAACAGGTAACGCAAAAACAAAAAGTTTTATTCCCAATCATTCTCGGGCTTGTCGTACTTTTACTGGTTCCGGCAGCCGGCGCTCTTGTCGCCATGTTGTGTCTTGGAAACCTGATTAGGGAATCGGGAGTTACCGACAGATACGTTCGTGCTTTTCAAAATGACTTTTTAAGTATTTTAACATTCCTTGTAGCGCTTAGTATCGGCTCTTCCGCCACAGCGTCGCGCTTCCTTACACCGCAGACATTGATCATTCTTGCAAGCGGTCTTTTAGCGTTTGCGTTCGGAACAATAGGCGGCGTCCTTGTAGCGAAGCTCCTTTGCTTTATTACCAAAGGAAAGGTTAACCCGCTTATTGGAAACTCAGGCGTATCAGCAATGCCTATGGCAGCACGTATCTCACAAAAGATGGGACAGAGATTTAATTCAGAAAACCATCTTTTAATGCACGCTATGGGTCCGATTGTTTCAAGTACAATTGGCTCAGCCATTATCGCCGGTATTTTTATATCTTATTTCGCTCATTAATTATTGACGATAAGAAAAAAAAAGAGGTTCATACAAAGACGAATACCGCCTTTGTGTGAACCTTTTTTCATGTTTATCTTTCTGATCTTTTTTCGAAATGCGAAAATACAAGACTAAAAGACGCTCTTCCCTGGGAGACGCTTCTAAGGCTTGTCATAAAGCCGAACATTTTTTCCATGGGCGCCTGGGCTTTTATTTCGTCAGCGTCGCTTTTAGAGTTCATGCTTAAAATTTGTCCGCCTCTTTGAGTTACAAGGCTCATTACCTCTCCCACAAAGTCGTGGGGAGAGCTTAAGTCGACTGCCATGATAGGCTCAAGAAGGATGGGGTCAGCGTTTCTCGCAGCTTCGTCAAAAGCCATGCTGGCGCAGGCTTCAAAGGCGAACTCCGTCGCTGTCTGTTCTGAATATTGAATGTTTGTAACAGTCGCCGTTATATCGATGCAGGGGTATCCCATAACGATACCGGAAGCGAAAGCGCCGTTTACGCCTCTCTCGATGGCTTCAAGTATTTCTGACGGGATCTGTGCCCTGCCTGAGTACACGTATTTATTGCCGCTTCCGCGTTTTGCAGGTTCCACTTTAATTGTAATACCCGCGGAGTTTTCCTTGCCTGCTATTACTTTGGAGAAAACTCCGTTATGTTCATTTGTTTTGCTTATCGATTCGCGGTATGTAACCTGCGGGTTTCCGGCTTTGGCGCTTAATTTAAATTCTTTTAATATGCGCGTAACAAGAACGTCAAGGTGAAGTTCACCCATGCCGGAAATAATAAGCTGTCCTGTCTCGTCGTTTTCCCTGATTGTAAATGTCGGGTCTTCTTTGGAAAGAATAGCGAGTATATCTTTTAATTTATCCTGATCAGAAATTGTTTTTGGCTCTATGGAAATAGAAATTACAGGCTCCGGAAACTGCATTTTTTCCAAAAGCACGGGAAATCCTTCGCTTCCGATTGTATCGCCTGTCTGGGCGAGCTTCATCCCGATAATTACGCCGATATCTCCCGCGCTTAGGGTATCCAGAGGATCGGATTTATTTGAGTGCATTCTTAAAATTCGATTCGCTCTCTCTCTTTTCTTTTTTCCGATATTGTAAACGGCGGTTCCCGACTTAAATGATCCTGAGTACATTCTAACATAGCAAAGGGAGCCCGCTTCCCTGTCATTTTGAATCTTAAAGACAAGACCCAGCGGCTGCCCGTTTGGATCGCATGGAATGCCGATATCTTCTTCTTTTTTTGTGTTGTGTCCAAGAGCGGGAACTGTCTCATCGGGAGATGGAAGGTAATCAACGATCGCGTCAATCACAGGCTGAACCCCAAGATTGCGTCTTGACGCTCCCGCGAACATCGGAAGTATTTCTCGTTTTATTACGGCTTTTCGAATTTCACTTTTTAATAAAGAGGGATCGATTTCTTCTCCAGCAAGATATTTTTCGGTTATAATATCTGACGATCCTGACAGGGCATCGATTAATTTGTCACGCCATTCTTTTGCCGTTTTTTCCCTTTCTTTTGAGATTTCGCTTAAGATCAAGTCTTCGCCGGTGTTTTCCCAGCGTATTTCCTTCATTTCGATTAAGTCGATAACGCCTTCAAACGAGCTGTCTCTTCCTATCGGAATCTGTAAAGCCACTGTATTAATTTTTAATTTATTTTTTACATCCTCAAGCACGAAAAAATAATCGGATCCGGCTCTGTCCATTTTATTCACATAACCTATGCACGGAACATTATACCTCGATGCCTGTCTCCAGACTGTTTCTGTCTGCGGCTCAACTCCGCTTACTGCGTCAAAAATCGCTATCGCTCCGTCAAGAACCCGAAGAGATCTTTCAACTTCCGCCGTAAAATCAACGTGCCCTGGCGTATCTATAATATTTATTTGGTGGTCTCTCCAGTAAGTGGTAGTAGCTGCGCTTTGTATTGTAATGCCCCGTTCCTGTTCCTGCTCCATCCAGTCCATGATAGCTTCCCCGTCATCGACTTCGCCGATTCGGTGGCTTTTTCCTGTATAGTAAAGAATTCTCTCTGTCGTTGTAGTTTTACCGGCGTCAATGTGAGCCATGATGCCGATATTTCTCATTTTCGATAACATAAGCCATTTTAGACAAGAAAGGGATATTATTCAACATACCGGTATCCTTCAATTTTTATTACCTGTTGTACAATTTCCGCTTTTGATGTAATATTTTACCTATGAGCGTCGATTTATCGTATTGTTTATTAACACCGTACACAATTACAAAGAGCAGAACAGGCGGCGTTTTATCCCGTCTTCTTATGCGTACGGATCTTGAACTTGTGGGAGCGCAGATTTTTACGCCGGATCAGGCGTTCGCGGAAAAATACTCCATGTCTTTAAGGGAAAGAGCGCCTTCAAATCAGCTTGTGCTTCTCTCAGATTATGTAAAGGATTATTTCGCTCCTTCC